>QWCE01000144.1_pt1 | contig 129290 bp, 133 predicted proteins | sample 1972531 | NCBI WGS metagenome assembly QWCE01 (sample SAMN09866716, study PRJNA288562) | Human gut metagenome isolate term4_stool, whole genome shotgun sequencing... | reverse complement strand
TGTCAGCTTACGCTGACATCCCCCTTTTCAAGGGGGACAAAAGACTCCTCTGCCCTGTCGGGCATCTCCTCTATGAGAGGAGACTTTTCTTTTGGCTCCTCTACAGAGGAGCTGGCAGCCGTGAGGCTGACTGAGGAGTCACGGGCGAACAATGTTCGCCCCTACGGTGTGCCTTTCTAAGAACCACGGGTGACGGGCTGACCCGCCGCAAAAGTGACAAATTTTGCAGGAAAAACCGTGCAGCCTGCCCAAATGCGCTGTGGATAAGCTGTGGAAAACGAAAAAAAGCCGTAAAAATCAGAAAAAAGTTCGCCTTAGGGCTTGACAAACACGGTGGAATCCGCTATAATATATGGTAAATGGATTCGTGCGGACGGGGATTCCCGGTCTGTGCGGAGTTCCAAGGAATCTGTGGGACGGCGTTTTTGCCGTCTGAGCGAGAAAGGAGGTACTGTTTTGAAGAGAACATATCAGCCGAAGAAGATTCATCGGAAAAAGGTGCATGGCTTCCGCAAGAGAATGGCCACTGCGAACGGTAGAAAGGTTTTAGCTCGCAGAAGAGCAAGAGGCAGAGCAAGACTGAGCCACTGATCGAAGTCGGACCACAACGCCATTGGTTTGTGGTCTTTTGTTTTTTCGAGGAGCGTATCCTGGATTCGCCGTTGTGCCGATTGCGGAAAACTGACCGATACCGCCAAGGTGCAGGTCAGAGGATCCGCAGCCGGTGCGGCGTGATGCCGGGGTACGCTTTTGCTTTTCCCGAAAAGACAGCCGGGCAGACGGTTTTGTCCGGCTGAAAACCGAAAAAAGTTGGAGTATAAGCCATGGAAAAAACGGTGATTCTCAATCAAAACCGGGACTTCTTGCAGCTGTACCAGCGTGGGAAAAAGATCGCATCGCCGTATGTTATCATCTACCTGCGCAAGACCAGACGCAAGCATAACCGGCTGGGGATTACAGTGGGAAAAAAAGTGGGTTGTGCCGTAAAGCGCAGCCGGGCTCGCCGTATCATCCGCCAGGCATATCGTGAGACTGAGCATCTCATGCCGGTGGGCGTGGATATGGTGATCGTGGCGCTGCCGTCCATTACGGGCATACGCTCTACACAACTGCGTGACTATCTGGCAGGGAGCGGCGTGCGCCGCATCCGAAAGCTGGTGGAACCGCCGTCGGAAGGAGGAAAACCGAAATGAGGTACCTCGTGGCGGCGCTGATCCGCCTGTACCAGAAGGTTTCCCGACTGACTCCGGCTGTGTGCCGGTTTTATCCGACCTGTTCCTGTTATGCACAGACTGCAGTTCTGCGGTTTGGTGTGGTGCGGGGCGGCTTTCTCGCCCTGCGCCGTCTGCTGCGCTGTCACCCATGGAATCCCGGCGGCATTGACTACGTTCCGGAATCTCTGGAACCGCCCCGGGCTGTTTTCGGGCGCTATGTGCGGACACTAAGACACAACAGAAAGGGTTAAAACAAAACTATGATGGATTTTTTATACGATCTGTGCGGAAAGCCTTTTGGCTGGATCATGCGCCTGATCTATGACTGGGTGGACAACTACGCATTTGCGATCCTGCTGTTCACCATTTTTACCAAGCTCATCCTGTTCCCCATCTCTTATAAGCAGCAGAAGAACTCCGCAAGAATGCAGCGGGTCAATCCGAAAATGGAAAAGCTGCGGCAGAAATATAAGGATGATCCGAAAAAGATGCAGGAAGAGCAGATGAAGCTCTACCAGGAAGAGAACGTGAACCCCGGCGCATCCTGTCTGCCGATGTTCCTGCAGTTCTTCATCCTGTTCGGCATTCTGGACGTTGTCTATAAGCCGCTGTCCTATATTCTGAAAATGAAAGACAGCGTGATCTCCAGTGCCTTTGAAGTGGTGCAGAAGATCAATCCGGAACTGGCAAAGCAGGGCACCAGCCTGCGGCGTGAGCTGACCATCCTGACTGCGCACCACTCCGATGCCAGTGCATTCCAGAGCGTGCTGGGAGACAACCTCTCTGCAAAGATCTCGGAATTCTACGACAAGTTCAGTCTGTTCGGCATCAACCTGGGCGAGATCCCGACCTGGCATCCGGACACCTGGAACGCCGCAGCCATCGGTCTGTTCATGATCCCGGTGCTGTCCGGCGCACTCCAGCTGGCGTTGACTATTTATATGCAGATCTCCCAGAAAAAGCGCAACCCCGGCGCACCGAACATGGGCTGTATGAACGTAATGCTCTACGCAATGCCCATCTTCTCCGTCTGGTTCGCTTTCCAGGTACCTGCCGGCGTTGGCTTCTACTGGGTATGCTCGTCCTTCTTCTCTCTGATCCAGAGCATCGGTCTGAACTGCTACTTCACACCGGCACGCATCGAAAAGATCTGCGAGCAGGAGACCAAGAAAAACGCCAAGAAGTATGCCAACGGCAAAAAGAGCTTTATGCAGCGCATGATGGATGCGCAGCAGGGCATGGATGTCCAGAACCAGCGTGAAAAATACGCCGAAGAGACCAAGGATATGTCCCGTTCAGAGCTGAACAAGTATAACCAGCAGGTGCTGAAAGAAGCACGCAAGCGGCTGGCAGAAAAGTACGGCGACACCTATGACGAAAACGAGAGCGACAAGGATTAAAGGGCTGCTGTGATGACGCCGGTGAAAGCGCCGTCCGCCCGAAAAAACCATTTCACAGGGAAACACCCTGTGATATCCCATGATTACGAAAGGGATGAATGAGAATGAAAGAGATTTTCACTGCAAAAAGCATCGAAGAGGCAAAGCATCTGGCGGCCGAAAAGTTCGGCGTTTCTGAGGACCAGATCGTTTACCGCATTCTGGAAGAGCCGAAAAAGGGACTCTTCGGCAAGATAAAGCGGGAGGCACAGGTAGAGGCAGTGTATGAAGAACTGGCAGCGGCTGCTGCGCCGGAGACCCCGGCAGCACCGGTTTCCCAGCCCGTACAGGAGGTAGTTTCTTCTGTAGAGGAGATCGTCATTGACAAGGATGACAATTCTCCCACACGTGGCATGGAGTCCGAGGCGATCGAGGATATCCTGACAGAGGAGAACATGACCCCCGGCCTGCTCCGTGCAAGACAGTATATTGCAGACATTTACGCAGCAATGGGCATTACTGTGACCATTACTACCATGCGCACCGCAAACGGCATCCGCATGGAACTGCGCAGCGACAATAAGAGCGGCACCATCATCGGCAGACGAGGCGAGACCCTGGATTCCATCCAGTATCTGGCATCGATCCTGGTGAACAAGGACAGCGAGGACTACTGCCGTCTGCTCCTGGACAGCAACGGCTATCGGGAAAAGCGCCGCAAGACCCTGGAACAGCTGGCAGAAAAGATCGCCCGGAGCGTACTGCGCAGCGGACGTTCCACCACGCTGGAGCCGATGAACCCCTATGAGCGCCGGATCATCCACAGCAAGATCTCCGAGATCGAGGGTGTGACCTCCAAGAGCGTGGGCGAAGATCCCTACCGGAAGGTAGTCGTATCCTCCACCACCGGCAGACGCAGCGGCGGAAACCGTGGCGGCAGAGGCGGTCAGAACCGTGGCGGCAAGCGTCCGTACCGGGAGAGAAAGCCGGAGGATTTCCAGCGCAAGAACCTGGATTCCATGAAGACCAGCTTTGAACGGGATTACAAAAAGCCGAAGCCGGAGGACGAACTGAACGCCGGACTCTACGGCAAGATCGAATTCTGAACAAGGTAAATCAGACAGATAAAACGGATTGTAGCAATGCAGTCCGTTTTGTTGTATGCGGCAGTGTGCGCCGGGATGGGTGTTTCATGTGAAACATGAGGATGCCGCATCTGTAGGGGCGAACATTGTTCGCCCGGGACTCCTCTGACTCCTCCGGCACTGCGTGCCACCTCCTCTCTTAGAGGTGATGCCCGACAGGGCAGAGGAGTTGTCTGCCCTTTTTGAAAAGAAAAACCACACCCCAAAAAATCCGCCGCAAGGAGAAATCACTATGTATACAATTGCAGCAATTGCAACCCCTCACGCTGCCGGCGGCATTTCTGTGATCCGGATCTCCGGTGACAGTGCCGTTTCCGTGGCACAGACCTGCTTTCGCAGCGTGACCGGAAAATCCTTATCCGAAATGCCCGGCTACACCTGCGCCTACGGCAAATTCTGCGACCCGTCCGGTGCGGAGCTGGATGACGGGATCGCCACCGTGTTCCGTGCGCCCCACAGCTATACCGGCGAGGACACCGTGGAGTTTTCCTGCCACGGCGGCATTTTTGTCACCCAGCAGCTGCTGGAATCGGTCTACGCCGCCGGCGCTGTCCCGGCAGAACCGGGCGAATTCACCAAACGGGCGTTTCTCGCCGGAAAAATGACACTCACCCAGGCAGAGGCGGTCATGGATGTGATCGGCGCAGCCGGAAAACGGGAGCTTTCCTTTGCCCATGCCCAGCAGAACGGCGCACTCTTTCACCGGGTGCAGCAGATCTCACAGGGCATCGTCAGCAGTCTGGGCGACCTGGCTGCCTGGGCGGACTACCCGGAGGACGAAGTCCCGGCAGTCACCCCGGAGGGACTCCACGCCGCACTGCAGCCTGTCTTGGAACAGCTGGACAGCACCCTTGCCACCTATGACTACGGGCGCATTCTCCAGTCGGGCGTGTCGGCAGTCATCGTGGGCAAACCCAACGTGGGAAAGTCCACCCTGTTCAACCTGCTGTCCGGCAGTCAGCGCAGTATTGTCACTGAAATTGCCGGCACGACACGTGACGTGGTGGAGGAACAGATCCGCCTGGGCAACGTGACCCTGCGGCTGTCCGACACTGCCGGACTGCGTGAGACCGAGGACGTGATCGAACAGATGGGCGTGAAAATCGCCGAGGAACGCCTGGCGCAGGCGGATCTGATTCTGGCGGTGTTTGACACCACCCGTCCGCTGGATGCAGACGACCGTCGAATGCTGGAACAGCTGCCGGACAAGCCGGTAATCGCCATTCTGAACAAGTCCGACCAGACCGCCTGTCTACATCCGGAAAGCCTGGAACAGCAGTTCTCCCGTGTCATCACCATGGCGGCAAGGGACGGCAGCGGTCTGGAACAGTTGCGCCAGGCGGTGGAAGAGCTGTTCTACCAGGCGGAAGTGACTCCGGAACTGGGCATCGTGGCAAACGCCCGGCAGAAACAGTGCCTGGAACGGGCGAGAGAGCAGGTAAAGCTTGCCCTGGATGCCCTGGATGCCGGCGAACTGCTGGACGCTGTGACCGTACTCCTGGAAGAGGCAGCCGACGCCCTGCTCACCCTCACCGGCGAGCGTGTCTCCGATGCCGTGGTGAACGACGTGTTCTCCCGGTTCTGCGTGGGAAAATAAAAGCGGTTGTTTCACGTGAAACATTTTGGATTGGATGATGGGTAACGGGAAGGCATACCCTTTTGCTGAGGTGGGAATTTTGCAAGTGTTAATATAGGCTCCCCTAACAGAGGAGCCAAATGAAAGTCTCCTCTCATAGAGGAGATGCCCGATAGGGCAGAGGAGTATTCAGTCCCCCTTGAAAAGGCGCCCGAAGGGTGTGCCTTGTGCTGGGATGTCAGCGTAGCTGACAGGGGGATTTACAAAGAGTTACTCTTCTTTTTTTCTTTGCTAAAAAGAAAAAAGAAGCAAAAAAAGAAAAGCTTACCGCCTACCCTTACTTGAAACGGCAGTGTATCACACGACTGGCAGTGTGACTTCTGAGTCATGCCTGCAACTTTTCAATTAAAAGCCTTGAATTGGATTTTTCGAACAAAAATCCCCCGGAGGGGTAACAGGCAGCTTGTCTGCCGTAGCATTGCCTTTTTTGAACGTTGAATTGGGGCGAAAGGTCAGCGGCGACCCGCCGCTCGCCTACTCTTGTCCTGTGCGGCAATGTATCACACGACTGGCAGTGTGATTATGATAGATTTACATTTATACGCATTTACGCATTATATAAAACTGAGGTGATACCTATGGAATATTATCACATGGGAACTTATGATGTCGCCGTGGTCGGCGCAGGCCATGCCGGCGTGGAGGCTGCTCTTGCCTCTGCCCGTCTGGGCTGCCGCACGGTGCTGTTTACCATTTCTCTCGACCAGATCGCCAATATGCCCTGCAATCCGTCCATCGGCGGCACGGCAAAAGGCCATCTCGTCCGGGAGATCGACGCATTGGGCGGCGAAATGGGAAAGGCGGCAGATGCCTGCTTTCTCCAGAGCCGGATGCTGAACCGGGGCAAAGGTCCGGCTGTCCACAGCCTTCGGGTGCAGGCAGACCGTGTCCGCTATCACAACTACATGAAACAGGTCTGCGAAAAAACGCCGCTCCTGGAGATCAAACAGGCGGAGATCGCCCAGATCCAGACCGAAAACGACAGAGTCACCGGTGTGGTCACATCCCTGGGCGCACAGTATGCCGTCTCGGCTGTGGTCATCGCCACCGGAACGTATCTGAACGGCAGAATTCACGTGGGACAGGTCTCCTATGAGAGCGGTCCCGATGCGGCACTGCCCAGCCGTCCCCTGGGAAAAAATCTCCAGGAACTGGGACTGCGGATGCGCCGGTTCAAGACGGGAACGCCCTGCCGTGTGCATCGCCGCAGCATCGACTTTGACGCCATGGAGCGCCAGGACGGCGACGACCATATCGTGCCGTTTTCCTTCGGCTCTGACCCGTCTCAGATGCACAACCAGGTGTCCTGCTACATCACCTATACCAACGAGGAGACCCACCGCATCATCCGGGAAAATCTCCACCGTTCGCCCCTGTTTTCCGGACAGATCGAGGGCATCGGACCTCGCTACTGCCCGTCCATCGAGACGAAGATCGTCCGCTTTGCCGACAAATCCCGGCACCAGCTCTTCGTGGAACCCATGGGGCTGGAAACGGAAGAGTACTACCTCCAGGGAATGTCCTCGTCCCTGCCGGAGGATGTCCAGCTGGCATTTCTCCGTACCATCCGTGGGCTGGAACACGTGGAGATCATGCGCCCGGCTTATGCCATCGAATACGACTGCGTAGACCCCACGGAACTCCGGGCATCCCTGGAGAGCAAGAAGATCGCCGGGCTGTTCGGCGCAGGGCAGTTCAACGGCAGCTCCGGCTATGAAGAGGCTGCCGCCCAGGGTCTGGTTGCCGGCATCAATGCGGCGCTGGCTGTTCAGGGTAAGCCGGCGTTCGTCATGGACAGAGCCACTTCCTATATCGGCACACTGGTAGACGATCTGGTGACCAAGGGCTGCGAAGACCCGTACCGCATGATGACATCCCGGAGCGAATACCGGCTCATTCTGCGCCAGGACAACGCCGACCAGCGTTTGATGCCCCTGGGGCATGAGCTGGGGCTGGTTCCGGAGGAGCGCTATCAGCATATGCTGGAGAAATACCAGCTGGTGGCGCAGGAGAAAAAGCGGGTGCAGAAAACCAATCTTGCCCCGTCTCCGGAACTGAACGCTTTTCTGGAACAGCACGGCACATCCGGCATCACCACCGGCTGTAAGGTGGCAGATCTGATCCGCCGGCCGCAGCTGGGCTATGACTGCATTGCCCCGTTCGACACCGCACGCCCGGCACTGGATCCGGTCATCGGGGAGCAGGTGGAAATTCAGATCAAGTATGACGGCTATATCCCGAAACAGCTGGAACAGATCGAGCGGATGCGCAAGCTGGAAAACAAGCAGCTGCCGGAAGATCTGGACTATACCACCATTCGTGGACTGCGGCTGGAGGCAGCCGAAAAACTCAATGCCCACCGTCCCCAGAATCTGGGACAGGCGAGCCGTATCTCCGGCGTGTCTCCGGCAGATATTTCCGTGCTGGTCGTGTGGGAAGCATCCAGGGAGGGTAACGCATGATGACATATGAGACGGCAAAGGCGCTGTTTTCCGGCGCAGGACTGACGCTGAGCGAGAGCCATTTCGCCCAGTTCCAGTGCTATCTGACAGAGCTGGTGGAAGTCAACCGGCACATGAATCTGACGGCGATCACCGAACCCGGCGAGGTCTGGGAAAAGCACTTTCTGGACAGCGCAATTCTGCTGCAAAAGGTGACACTGCCCCTGGGCGCATCCTGTATTGACGTAGGAACGGGCGCAGGCTTTCCCGGCATGGTGCTGGCAATTCTGAGACCGGACTTACAAATTACATTGCTGGACAGCCTGCAAAAGCGCATCGGCTTTCTGGAACAGACGGCGGCAAGGCTGGGACTGGCGAATGTGCGCTGCATTCACGCCAGAGCCGAGGACGGCGCACAGGACTCGGAACTCCGAGAGCAGTTCGATATGGCAACTGCCAGAGCCGTGGCAGCCATGCCGGTGCTGACAGAATACTGTCTGCCCTTCGTAAAGAACGGCGGTATTTTTGCCGCCATGAAAGGACCGTCCGAGACGGCGGCGCAGGCGGAAAATGCGGCAAAGCTGCTGGGCGGAGCGGTCGTCGGCGAAGAACAGTACACCCTGCCCACCGCCGGAGACCGCCGCATCATCCGCATCGAAAAGGTATCCGCCACCCCGAAAAAATACCCTCGCCGCAGCGATAAGATCAAGAAACAGCCGCTGGTGTGAGTTGACATAACGGAAATGGGTAACGCATCGTAGGGGCGAACATTGTTCGCCCGGGACTCCTCCGGCACTTCGTGTCACCTCTTCTGTAAAGGAGGCTTTGCGAAATGTCTCCTCTTTTAGAGGAGATGCCCGACAGGGCAGAGGAGTTGTCCTGTTCAAAGAAACAATCGGTTCGATTTTCAGCCCGCCGCAATGTTTAAGCTTGCATTAAGCTTTCCCCGTTACAATAAATACTGGAAACCTACGCTTTCGAAAGGGTGATTACAATGAACATACTCGTGGTCGAGGATGAAGTCCAGCTGGCGGATACCCTGGCAGAAATCCTCAAACGCAACAAGTACAACGTGGACACCGTCTTTGACGGCGATGACGGTCTCGAATACGCCCGTACCGGTATCTATGACTGTATCCTCCTGGATATCATGCTCCCGGTTCGCAGCGGCACCGAGATTGTCCGTATCCTGCGGCAGGAAAAAAACGCCACGCCCATTATGCTGCTGACCGCAAAGTCTGAGGTGGAAGACAAGATCCACGGGCTGGACTGCGGCGCAGACGATTACCTCACAAAGCCTTTTTCCACCGGCGAACTCCTTGCCCGTATCCGGGCGCTGACCCGGCGGAAAGGCGAGGTGGAAGTGGACTGCCTGCACTTTGAGGAACTCCAGCTGAACCGCCAGACCTATGACCTCATCCAGGGCGACAGCCGGATGAAACTCAGTCTGAAGGAATATCAGATCATGGAAATGCTCCTCTCCAATCCGGGACAGATCCTGCCCAAAGAACGCTTTATCGAAAAGATCTGGGGCTATGAAAGCGACGTGGAATACAACAATATCGAGGTTTATATCTCCTTCCTGCGGAAAAAGCTGACCGCCATCCACTCCACTGTGCAGATCCGCACCGCCCGTGGCATCGGCTATTTCCTGGAGAAAAAAGCATGATCCGCCGGGTGCGCCGGCAGTTTATCTGTATCACGATGGCGATGCTCACCGCAGTGCTGCTGGTGCCGCTGATTGCCCTCAATGTGGTGACCGAGGCGATGAGCTATAACCAGACCCGAAACCTGCTGGAACAGATTGCCATTAGTGAGACCACCGTTCCCGAACTGCCGGATGATATGCCGCCGGACGGAAAACAGCCCCGGCAGTCCACGGATACTGCCACGGAGACCGGCACTTCCGCTGCGGAAACGACTGCAGAGACTACCACGGAAACCACAGCCACGGAGACCGCTGCCGCAGAGACAACGGCAAAAGCTGCGCCTGCGGAACAGCCCAAAAATCCGGTGCAGACCCAGGTGCCGGCGGTGCAGTCTCCGGTACAGACTACCGCAGCGCCACGAACCACTGCCGCACCGCAGACACGGGCAACCACTGCGGCAAGAACCACCAGCCCACGGGCGACAAAGCCTGCGGTGACCACTGCGCCGCCGCAGACAAAACCACCCCAGCAGACGACGCAGCCGGATCCCGATCCGCCGCCCTGGTGGGGACCGGACGAACCGGATCACCGCTGGGAAAACGAAGAGAACTATGCTGCCGCAAAGCAGGGGGTGTTCTATGCCGCACCGCTGGCGCAGCTGACCCAGTCTATGCCCATGCGCCAGGACGACCACGGCGAACCGCCGTTTCCGGATAAAAAGAGCGGCGTAGTCACCATCGACCATTTTCTGTGCTTTGCGAATTCCGACGGCACGCTGACCCGGCTGGACGGCACGGACAGCTATACAGAAGAGGACGCACAGACCCTGCTGGACTATGTGCTGCAAAAGGACAAGGCAGACGGCTGGTATGGGAATTTGCAGTATTTTCGCCGGGATTACGCCATGGGAACGCTGGTGGTGTTCTCCGATCGGAGCGCCGAACGGCTGCTGCTGCACAAGGTGCTGCTGGTGAGCATTCTGGTGTTCTTGCTGATGGAAGGCGTGGTGTTTGCGCTGACCATGATCCTGACGAAACGGGCGATGCGTCCCATGCAGGAGACCTTTGAGCGCCAGCGCCAGTTCATTTCCGATGCCGGACACGAGCTGAAAACGCCGCTCACCATCATCTCCGCCAACGTGGACATTCTCCATGACGAGATCGGGGAAAACAAGTGGCTCAGCTACATCCAGTCCCAGGCGGAGCGGATGCGTGTGCTGGTGGGGGAGATGATGAATCTGACCAAGCTGGAGATGGGAGACAAGCAGAAAGACTTCGTGGACTTTTCTCTCAGCGAGGCGGTTTCCGGCGCAGCGCTGCCCTTTGAAGGACAGGCGTTCGAGCAGGAAAAGCAGCTGGAACTGGACATCCAGGACGGCATCCGCTATCACGGCAACCCCGACCAGATCAAGCAGCTGGTGGGCATTTTCATGGACAATGCGCTGAAATACAGCGAGGAACACGGGCAGATCCGGGTGACATTGCAGCAGGCGCAGAACAAGAAGGTACTCAAGGTGTACAACACGGGAAAGGGCATTCCGGAGTCGGAAAAGGAAAAGATCTTCCAGCGGTTCTACCGGAGCGATGCGTCACGTTCCAGAGCGACCGGCGGCTACGGTCTGGGGCTGTCCATCGCCCAGAGCATCGCCGACGCCCATAAAATACGGATACAGGTGGAATCGGAATACGAACACTGGATCTGTTTTGTGCTGACGTTTTAGAAAAATGGTATTGCAATAGAAAATCCCTCTGTAAGCACAGAGGGATTTTTTCTGTCTGTTGGTGGGCAGATGAGAAAGAAGATGATGGATGCTCCGTGTAATATAGGCACACCCTTCGGGCGCCTTTTCAAGGGGGACTATCTTAAAAATTGGTTTGCTTGAAAGAACTTTACCGTAGGGGCGAACATTGTTCGCCCGAGACTCCTCCGTCAAGCCTGCGGCTTGCCACCTCCTCTGTAGAGGAGGCTTTATCAAATTGTCTCCTCTCACAGAGGTGATTCCCCACGGGGTGGGGAAATGTCACCGTAGGTGACAAAAGGGACCGCTCAGTACGAGATGCCCGACAGGGCAGAGGAGTATTCAGTCCCCCTTGAAAAGGGGGATGCCCGAAAGGGCAGGGGGATATATTATCCTAAATTTTACTCCAAAAACCCGTCCGGCGGAATCGCTCGTTCCTCGCTGTCCGCCTGGGGCTTGCAAACGCCCTTGTCTGCCTTTTCCTGTACGTGTAGCGTAGGTTTTCTGGATGTCTCTTGTGCAGGCGGTTGACGTTATTATTATGGCGTTTGCCACCAAATTGTCTCCTCTCATAGAGGAGATGCCCGACAGGGCAGAGGAGTATTCAGTCTCCCTTGAAAAGGGAGATGTCAGCGTAGCTGACAGAGGGATTTACAAAGAATTCTCCTTCTTTTTTTCTTTACTGAAAAGAAAAAAAGAAGCAAAAAAAGAAAAGCTTACCGCCTACCCTTGTTCTGAACGGCAATGTATCACACGACTGGCAGTGTGATTCCTACGACTTTGCCATCCATTAGGTTTTCCGAACATAAATCCCCCGGAGGGGTTATAGGCAGCTTGTCTGCCGTAACACTGCCCTTTTTGAACGTTAAATTGGGGGGGAGGGTCAGCGGCGACCCGCCGCAATGGGGATGCGAACCCGGTACTCGATATAATCCTCACGCTGTATTTTCTGCGAATCCGCTGCGATTCCTGCCGCCTGCATGGTCTCCACCGCCTTCGTGATCGTATTCACGAAAATGCGCACGTTCTGGAACACCTTACTCCGCTTTTTATAGCTGTTCTGCACCTTTTTCTGCCCGATCACCTCTTCTACCGCCGCCTCTGTCCGCTCCACGTTTAGATTCTGCTTGACCACCTTTTCCAGCACCGCCAACCGCTCCGCCGGCGCCGCCAGCCGTAGCAACGCCCGGGCATGGCGCTCCGTCAGATTGTACTTCATAATGACCTCACGCTCGTCCGCCGTCAGCCGCAAAAGCCGCAGCTTGTTTGCAATGGTACTCTGCGCCTTTCCCAGCTTTGCCGCAGCGTCCTCCTGTGTCATCCCGTAGTATGTAATCAGCTTTTCGATGGCGCTCGCCTCGTCGAAAAAGGACAAGTCCTGCCGCTGGATGTTCTCCACCAGCGCCATAATCGCCGAGTTCCGGGAGCTGATGTCCAGGATGATGCAGGGGACGGCTCGCAGCCCTGCCAGCTTTGCCGCACGCAGCCGTCGTTCGCCGGCGATGAGTTCATACCGGTCCTCGCCCCGCCGCACCGTCAGCGGCTGTAAAATGCCGTTCTGGAGAATGCTGTCTGCCAGGGACTGGATGTCCGCAATGTCGAACTCGCTCCGGGGCTGGTGGGGATTGGGACGGATCTCGCCGATGTCCACTTCCACCACCCGGTTGATGGGCTTTTCCTTGGTAAATGTCAAAAATCCTGCCATAGCTGTACTTCCTTTCTTTTGCCGTTTCTCCGGCTTGTCTGATTCCATTGTAACAGATACGGGAAATCATTTCCACTAAAAAAATCCGCCTGTTTCGGGCATTTTCAGCGCCGCTTTGGGAAATAACGCTTTCAGCCGACACCATTTCCCAAAAACCCGACTGCATTCGCTGGGGGATCGTGTCATGCTTTGCGATAATTTTTTTTTGCCGGCGTTTCCATGGAAAATGTTTCACGTGAAACAAAATCCGACAGACATTCCGCAAAAATTCCGGAAAATGCTTTACAAGGGCGGAAAATCGTGTTATAATGAAAGAGTATTTGTGTGCGTCATGCACACTTTCAACCAAATTCGGTGCGCTCCGGGAAAAACGGGGAGAAATCCCACGTCCGGCACACCGCAGGAAAGGAGAAAACAGCGTGAGTATGGTGTATGCAGTAGCGAACCAGAAAGGCGGCGTGGGAAAATCCACCACCGTGGTCAATCTGGGCGCTTATCTCGGCTCTCGTGGCAAGCGTGTGCTTTGCGTGGACATCGATCCCCAGGGCAACACCACGACCGGTCTCGGCATCAAGAAAAAACTGCTCCACGCCTCATCGTATGAGGTGCTGGTGGGAAAGTGCAGCATCCAGGAAGCCATCGTCCGCACGGCGTTTGAAAACGTCAGCCTGCTGCCGGCAAAGAACACCCTCGCCGGGGCAGAGCTGGAGCTGTCCAATATGGACAACCGGATGAACCGGCTGAAAATGCAGCTGCTGACCTGTAAGCTGGATTACGACTATATCTTCATCGACTGTCCGCCGGCGCTGGGGCTGCTCACCGTCAACGGACTGGTGGCGGCTGACCAGCTGATTATCCCGATGCTGGCAGAATTTTATGCGCTGGAGGGTCTGTCACAGCTGACCAATACCATTAAGGTGGTGCGCAGCAACTATAACCCCAATCTGGACATCGGCGGCATTCTGTTCGTCATGTTCGACCAGCGGCTCAATGTGTCCCGGCAGGTGGAAGAGGAAGTCAAGAAGTATTTTCCGGGAAAGGTCTTTCAGACCAAGATTCCCCGGAACGTGCGCCTTTCCGAGGCACCCAGCCACGGAAAGCCCGTCATGTACTACGACCGGCTCTCCCGTGGCGCCGAGGCGTATATGCTCCTGGGGCTGGAGCTGCTGGGAGAAAAGCCGCCGGAGAAAAAGCGGCGGATGCTTGCATTCGGCAGAAAAAGGGAGCGTGATGACCTATGACGATCGGCGGACTGGGGAGCGGTCTGGACTTTCTCTACGATGAAAATGCAGCGGATGTCCAGGTGAAAAAGACCCTGCGTGTGTCAGAATTGGAACCCAACCGGGATCAGCCCCGGAAACAGTTCAGCGATGAGGCAATTCAGACGCTGGCGGATTCCATTCAGCAGTACGGCATGATACAGCCCATTCTGGTGCGTCCGCTGGGACTGAACTATCAGATCGTTGCCGGCGAGCGCCGGTGGCGTGCTGCCAGAATGCTGGGCATGGACGAAGTGCCGGTGGTGATCCGGGAGCTGACCGACGAGGAGACCATGGCGATCGCTCTGATCGAGAATCTCCAGCGTGAGGATCTGAACCCGGTGGAAGAGGCGAACGCCTATGCACAGCTGATGGAAATGTTCCAGCTGACTCAGGAGGAAGTGGCAAAGCGTGTGGGAAAATCCCGGAGCGCTGTGGCAAACTCCCTGCGGCTGCTGAAACTGCCCCAGAAGGTGAAAAAGCTGGTGGAGGACGGCGACCTGAGCGCCGGACACGCACGGGCGCTGCTGGCCATTTCCGACGAGAAACTGCTCTCGGAAACGGCGGCAAAGGCGGCAGAGGGCAAGCTGACGGTGCGTGCGGTGGAGAAGATCGCCGCAGACGGGGAAAAGCCCGGAAAAATGCCGCAGTTTTCTCATAAGGACAGCTTTTACAAGGAAATCGAGATCAGCCTGGAAAGCCGCCTGGGACGGCGTGTCACCGTGACCGCTGGCAAGAACAAAGGCACGCTGAACCTGGAGTTCTACGACAAGGACGACCTGTCTGCACTGGCGCAGAAACTGACAAGAGAGTAAGGCGGCGAGGTTGTTTCACGTGAAACATTGTTCGCCCTACATACTGTAATCTTGTGGGCATCCCACATAAGATAAAGGAAGGAAAAAATCATGATTGATATGAAATGGATCCGGAACGATCCGGAAAAAGTCAAGGAAAACATTCGCAAGAAGTTTCAGGACGAAAAGCTGCCGCTGGTAGACGAAGTTGTGGAACTGGATAAGAAATTCCGTGAGGCAAAAGTGCAGGGCGACGAACTGCGCAGCCAGCGGAAGTCCATCAGCAAGAAAATCGGCGCTCTCATGGGACAGGGCAAAAAGGAAGAGGCTGAGGCAGTCAAGGCAGAAGTCGGCGCCATCGGCACCAAGCTGGAAGAGCTGGAAAAGGCAGAGACCGAGCTGTCCGCACGCATCCGTGAGATCATGCTGGTGATCCCGAACTTCATTGACGACTCTGTGCCGATCGGCAAGGACGATTCTGAGAACGTGGAAGTAGAGCGTTTCGGCGAGCCGGTCGTTCCGGATTTCGAAGTGCCGTATCACGTGGACATCATGGAAAAGCTGAACGGCATTGACATCGACGCAGCCCGTGACACCAGCGGCAACGGTTTCTATTATCTGTGCGGCGATATCGCACGGCTGCACTCCTCCATCCTGGCATATGCTCGTGACTTTATGATCAACAAGGGCTTTACCTACTACATTCCGCCGTTTATGATCCGCAGCAACGTGGTGACCGGCGTTATGTCCTTTGCCGAAATGGAAGGCATGATGTACAAGATCGAGGGCGAGGATCTCTACCTCATCGGCACCAGCGAACACTCCATGATCGGTAAGTTCATCGACACCATCCTGCCGGAAGAAAAGCTGCCTCAGACACTGACCAGCTATTCTCCGTGCTTCCGGAAGGAAGTCGGCGCACACGGCATCGAAGAGCGTGGCGTGTATCGTATCCACCAGTTCGAAAAGCAGGAAATGATCGTTGTCTGCAAGCCGGAGGACAGCATGGACTGGTTCCATAAGATGTACGGCTACACCGTCGAGTTCTTCCGCAGCATGGACATTCCGGTGCGCACCCTGGAATGCTGCTCCGGTGACCTGGCAGATCTGAAGGTGAAGAGCCTGGACGTTGAGGCATGGTCGCCCCGTCAGAAGAAGTACTTCGAAGTGGGCAGCTGTTCCAACCTGGGCGACGCACAGGCAAGACGGCTGGGCATCCGCATCAAGGGCAAGGACGGCAACAAGTACTTTGCACACACGCTGAACAACACCGTTGTGGCACCGCCCCGTATGCTCATCGCATTCCTGGAAAACAATCTGAATGAGGACGGCTCTGTCCGCATTCCGGAACCGCTCCAGCGCTATATGTTCACCGACTGCATCCGTCCGAACGGCGACGCAAAATAAACGAGTTTTCCACAGCGAAAAATTCGGTTGTGGAAAAATAAAATTGTCGAAAAAGAAGAAAACCTGTCGAAACTGCGATGCTTTCGGCAGGTTTTCTTTTTTGCAGAAAATCCGGCTGTTGAAAACGGTGGAAAACCCATCGGCGGTTTTTGTGGAAAAGAAAAGCAAAGAAAGAATCATCGGAACAGGACTTTTCCACAGGCGCTGACAGATAAGGCAGCCGCTGCCGCAGCTCCGGCGTTGGTGCTGACTGCATGAAAATGTTGTGAAAATTGCGGAAAAATACTTGCATGATATCGGAAAATATAGTATAATGTATCATAGGCATTTCTATACTGTGGGATTTTTTCCCGGAAATGCAGACTTTATGTGTGGAATGCGGCAGCCGGAGACGGCACAGCCGCCCGTAATGTGCATGGAAATCCATTTTAAGTCCCCCTTGAAAAGGCGCCCGCAGGGTGTGCCTTGTGCTGGGATGTCAGCGTAAGCTGACAATGATTTTCGTGCGGAAAGTGAGGAATCGTTATGTCTTTTTTCGATAAACTGGGTAAAACCATCAGTGACACCACCCATTCCGTTGTGGAAAAAACAAAGTCCTCGACGGACACCATCCGTTTGAACGGTCTCATTTCAGATGAAGAGCGCCTCATCAATGCGGCGTATCTGAACATGGGCAAGAAGTACGCAGAGCTGCACAGCGGCGACGCAGAGCCGGAGTTCCAGGAATTCCTCAGCGCCATCGCCGCCAGCCAGGAAAAGATCAGCGGCTATCGGGAACAGATCCGGAAGAACAAGCACCTGCTGGTCTGCCAGTCCTGCGGCGCAGAGATCCCGGAGACAGTGCTGTTCTGTACCAAGTGCGGCGCAGAAAATCCGGTGGGCAAGCGCCTGGCGGAAGAGCGTGCTGCAAAAGAGGCGGCAGAGCGTGCGCAGCGTGAGGCAGAGGCGGCCGCCCGCCAGGCTGCTGCACAGCAGAATGCACAGCCCCAGTATACCTACACCCAGCCGCCGGTCTCCGGTGAGGTCTGCCCCAGCTGCGGCAAACCCAGAACTGCCGGTGCAATGTTCTGCACCTTCTGCGGCAGCCGCTTTGTCTCCGCAGAACCCACAGCCCCGGCTGCCCCGGAAATGCCTGCTGCTCAGCCCACAGAGCCGGAAGTGACCTATGCGCCGGAAGAGACGCCGGCAGCTCCGGAGACTGCGGCAAGCATTCCCACACCGGTGGCAGAACCCATTCCGGCTGCTGTTCCGGCAGCACCCGGCAGAACCTGTCCGACCTGCGGCAAGCCCGTTCCGGACGGCAACCGTTTCTGTACCTGCTGCGGCGCAAAGGTAGACGAAGAGACCCCGGCAGCGCCTGCTGCACCGTCTCCGGTTCTGGAAAATGCAGCACCGGCTGCTTCGGCGGCAGAGCGCATCTGCCCGACCTGCGGCAACCCGGTTCCGCCGCAGAATAAGTTCTGCACCAGCTGCGGTACGCCGGTAGGAGAGTGACGACCACTACACAAGTCTTTTCTGAGATGCACTGCGTCTCATGAAATATACGGCGACACCGCACAAGCTTTGTGTGGTGTTGCCGGAAATTAGAAATAAGGAGAATACCAGATGAATTGTAAGAATTGTGGAACTGCCGTAGAAGACGGCAAGAAGTTTTGCCCGAACTGCGGTACACCGCTGACAGAAGACACCCCGACCCCGATGCCGGAGGCTGTCCCCGATGCAGTTCCGGATATGCCGGAAACAGCTCCCATCCCGGATGCGCCGGAACAGATGCCGGACGCAGCACCGGAAGCACCGCAGCCTGCGCCGGAGACCAGCGCTCCCCAGAGCCAGGCTGCACCCCAGGCTCAGCCCCAGCAGCCTGTCGGCGGAGAAAATCCCTATGCGATGCCGGGCAACACCATTCCGGGCGGCGCAGGCGTACCGCCGGTGAACGGAACACCCTATGACCCCACCACCAATCCCATTCCGCCTATGGGTCAGCAGCCCAAGAAGAAAAAGAAGACCGGTCTCATTGTGGCGATCATTCTGATCCCGATTCTGATTATTCTGATTATCATTGGCGTGATCGTGGGCATCGGCGTAAACATGGGTACCAAGGGCGCAAAGACCGTAGACAAATACTGGGATGCCCACGTGAACTGCGACGCAGAGGCGCTGGCGGATCTCTGCCCGGACGATTTCTGGAACTATATTTCCGACACCTATGATCTGACCGAGGAAGAGGCAGTGGATGCCATGGGCAGATACATGAACGACTATGCCGACAGCCTGGGCGGTGACCTGTCCTACGAGTGGAAGCAGTCCGGCGTGGTTGTGGGCTTCGGCAGCAGCTCCCAGCTGGACACTGTCCGGGAAGATACCGACAAGTTTGGTCTGAAGGTCTCCTCCGGCATCTGTGTGGATGTAAACTGCACCGTTACCGGCGCAGACGATTCCGAGCAGGACGACTATTCCATCTGGACCGTCAAGGTGAACGGTCAGTGGTGCAGCCTGTCCGCAATGGATGACTTCAACGAGATCTGCGACTCCGACTATGCCGCAACCGCAAAGTACGGCGCAGAGTTCGGCGATATGCTCCAGACCTACTGGACCGCTGTTGCCAATGCAGACGCAGAGACACTGTCCACCCTGGTTCCCGACGGCTGGTGGGATCTGGTAGACCAGGAATACGGCGTACAGCAGAGCGATGCCGAGAGCTATCTGAACAGCCTGCTGGAAGAGATGGTGGCATCTCAGTTCAACGGCGAATCGGTGGACGATATCCAGGTAGAGATCACCGATGCAAGCTCTTATGACGACGATGAACTGGCAGACATCAACGAGGGTCTGGACACCTATGGCATTGACGGCGAAGAGGCAATGGACGTAGACGTTACGGTAACTACCGGTGACGACAGCAACGACACTTATGTAACATTAACCAAGATAGACGGTCAGTGGTATGTCTATGATGCGATGTACTATTTCGCAACTGCCTGCTACGGCACAAGCCAGGGCGGAATGTAAGGACTTTTCCGCACTTTCTGCCGTCACAGCAAAGGAGTAAACAAAGAACATGAAATGTGAACACTGTGGATATGACGCACCGGAGCGTGCGGTGATCTGCCCGGAATGCGGCGAGATCCTGCCACGCCCCAAAAAAGCGGAGGAAGAGGAGACCGAAAAGGCGGCTGTCCAGAAAAAGACAGCCCCGGACGCCGATTCTTTCTCCATGCCCTTTCTCTCTGCGCCGGCTGACCTGGAAAAGGCGGACGGCATCGCCGCCGAGGACCCGGAAGTGCTGCGGCGGCAAAAGCAGGAAAAGACCACCCGTCTGACACGCCGCATCGTGGCGGCAGCCGTGGCAGCGGCGGTGGTCCTGGCGGCGGTGCTGTACTACGTCTTTTTCGGCGGCTATAAGCTGGCGGTATACCGCTATGTCAAGGGCGTGGACCGGGAGAGCGGCAGTATGTACGTGGCGCTGGTGCCGGATGCCTATATGGACTATCTGGAGACCACCTATTCCACCACACGCCGGGAAGTCAAATCCATGATGCAGGATTATTTTAAGTACTGGAACAAAAACTACGGGACAGACGGCAGAATGTCCTATGATATCGGAAAGACCGAGGAGATCACAGACGCAGACGAGATCAGCGCTCTGGAATCGGAACTCAAGACAGACTATAACATCACCGTGGAGATCAAAAAGGCAGTGACCGTCAGCGTCAATATCGACGACGGCGGCACAAAGGCATCCGAGCAGGCGACCTTCGTCAAGATCGGAAACCGCTGGTGCTGTATGAAGGCGATGGAGGACATCGACTTTGTGTGCCAGAATGACGGCTATAACGTCTGGTAATTTCGGAGAGGACAGAGGAGCAAACCAAGCATGGCGAAAAAAGTGACAAAAAATCGGAAACAGGCAGAGCAGGCGGCGGCAAAGCGCCGGCATCTGCGCATCGTGGCAGGCATCATCATGGTGGCAGCGGCGGCTGGGCTTGCCTGCGGCGGACTGGTCTGGTATCAGCACGACCAGAAAGCACAGCAGCAGGCACCGGATTCCGCAGATTATGCCGATGTGCTGCAATCCTATTATACCGCAGTCTTTGCGGCGGACGGTCAGACGCTGACCCAGCTGATGGCGCCGCCGGAATACTGGACGTATTACATGGAGACCTATAACAAGACGGAGGAAGACGTGATCGACAGCTTCGCAGAGGGCTGCAGCAACACCGTTTCGGAGTGGAAAGAAACCTACGGGGACGATGTGAAGGTGACCTATCAGATTGAGGGCTTGTCGGAGCAGGGCGATTCCGGCGTTTCGGAGTGGAACTCCAACATGGAAGAGATGCTGGGGAACGACGGCGCTGACATCTCCCAGGCGGTAACGCTGGAGGTACAGCGGAAGTTCCAGGGCAGCAACGATTCCGGCACAGACGTGGTCTATCCCACCCTGGGCAAGATCGGCGAAAAGTGGTACATCATCTCTGAGGATGACGATACCCTGAAAAGCGGCGCTGTACAGACGACAGTGCAGTAACAGCGATTACAGCAACACCATACAAACAAAAAACAGCTATCCCACACCAGGATAGCTGCTTTTTGTTTGCAGTGCTGTGATTTTCTCTTACTTTCTGTGGAACAGACCCTTTTTCTCATAGGGTTCGCTCTCGTGGGAAAGCATTGTGTAGCCGATGCCCTTGATCTCCTTGTCCAGCATCGAAATATCCAGCGGCTCTTCGCTGATGACTACGGTCTCACCATTTTTCGCAGAAGAAGTCACCTTTTTTACCTTGCAGTTCTGGCGAACCAGGTCATTCATATGTGCCTCGCACATACTGCACATCATACCGTCGATCTTTAATGTTGTCTTTACCATTGCTCGTTACCGCCTTTCATGTGATAGACTGCTTTGCAGTACGTCTCTATTATATACCCTATAGGGGTATTTGTCAAGGGGTATTTTTCGAATTTCATGGGAATTGTGGGGAAACACCGCAGGAGATGTCAGCAACACTGTAGGGGCGAACATGGTTCGCCCGAGAGACTTCCGACTCCTCTGCCCTTCGGGCATCTCCTCTACGAGAGGAGACTATTCGGTATATTGTCCCCCTTGAAAAGGGGGATGTCCCGAAGGGGCAGGGGGATCAACCCCTACAAATCTCGCCTCACCACCCCACACATCGTGCATCTCACGGGAGTATCCTGCGAAAATACGATTTTGATAATGCGGATATTGCCTTGCACAATATTTGATGCGCAACATTCTGCTTGTTTGCACGATATGTGCATAAAATGAGCAAAATTTGTGGTTGCATTGGACGGAAAATCATGCTATAATAGAGGCAATGCAATTGTACTTGAAATGGATCTGTCTCGGATTTTCCTACTGTTCTCCGGAAAAAGACGGGGCGATCCGACGAACGCAAAGGAGAACATCATGAAAATTGGAGTTATCGGACACAACTATACCCACGGTGCAGATTTTGTGATGGATTATCCGGACGGACCGGGCTGTTATCTGTTCCTTTTGGTGAAAACACCTGCACGATTGCTATTGAACGGGAAAAAGTTGCATCTGGAAAAGAATACAATTCTGTTTTTTACGCCCCACGCTACCTGCCGCTATGAGGCGGAGAGCGGTGTCTATACGGACGACTGGTTTTACTGCAATATGACGCCGGAAGAAGAGATCGCCCTGCGCAATGAGGGAATGCCCTTTGATACGCCGGTGCAGACCCAGAACGCTGCGGAGCTGTCGGAACTGATCCGCAAGATGGCGTATGAGCATTACTCGGCAGAGCTGATGCACAGCGAGATCGAACACCAGTACGCCAACATCCTGCTGATGAAGATCCGCCGGGAATACAGCGCCGGCGACCACCACAGCACCCTCCAGCTCAAGGACAACAACGAGCAGCTGACTTATCTGCGGATGCGGATCTATCAGACGCCGGAACAGTTCGGTACGGTAGATTCCATGCTGAACTTTGTCCGCATGAGCCGCTCGGGACTCCAGCACCTTTATAAAAAGACCTTCGGGGTCACGGTGATGACGGATGTCACCTGTGCGAAGATGCAGCGTGCCAAAGAGCTGCTTTCTTCCACGGGACTGACGGTGGGTGAGATCGCAGAGCAGTGCGGCTATGGCTGTACCTACAGCTTCCTGCGCCAGTTCAAGAAGAACTGCGGCAGTACGCCTACGGACTTCCGCAAGCAGGGACGTGTGTCCGTGCCGGCATAAAAATAGAGTGACACAGCGGCGCTTTGCCGCAGGGAAAAGGACCATGAATCTGAAAAAAATACTTGCCGGCGCAGTGGCTGCCGGTATGCTCTGGTGCAACTGTGCCGTTTCTGCTGCGGCGCTGCCCCAGAAACAGTCCCCGATGCGGGACATTACGACTGCCGAGCTGGTAAAGGATATGGGCATCGGCATCAACCTGGGCAATACCTATGAATCCTGCGGCGACTGGATCGCCCAGTGGGGCGACGGCACGCCGGAATCCTATGAGACCGCCTGGGGCAGTCCGGTGATTACCCAGCAGATGATCCAGGGCTACGCTGACGCCGGATTCGACACTCTTCGTGTTCCGGTGGCGTGGACCAATCTGATGGGGGATAACTACACCATCAGCGACAGCTATCTTTCTGCGGTGCAAGAGGTGGTGGACTGGGCGAGAGACTGCGGTCTGTATGTCATCCTCAATCTGCACTATGACGGCGGCTGGCTGGCGAACTTCCCCACGGACAAGGAAAACTGTATGGAGAAGTACAAGCGGATCTGGACACAGGTCAGCGATGCCTTTGCCGATTATGACGACTATCTGATATTCGAGTCCCAGAACGAAGAACTGGGCTGGGAGAGCCTGTGGAACCGCTGGGGCGGAACAGAGGGCAAGGCGGAATCCTATGCCCTGGTCAATGAGATCAACCAGACCTTTGTGGACATCATCCGCTCCTCCGGCGGCAACAATCCCCAGCGCCACCTGCTCATCTCCGGCTATAATACCGACGTGGAACTGACCTGTGACAGTCTGTTCCAGATGCCGGACGACCCGGCGCACCGCTGCGCTGTCTCGGTGCATTACTATACGCCCTCCGGCTTTGCCATCCTGGAAGAGGATGCAGACTGGGGCAAGATGCGTTCCACCTGGGGAACAGATGCAGACTTCGAGGAACTGAACCGGAACATGGATCTTCTGAAAACCACCTATGTGGACAAGGGAATCCCGGTCATTATCGGAGAATACGGCTGCCCGAAAAAGAACAAGGAAGAGGAGTCCGTCCGGAAGTTCCTGTCCTCTGTCTGCGGCGCAGCATATGAGCGGGATATGTGTCCGGTGCTGTGGGATATCACAGACCTGCACTACGACCGGAACAACTGCAAGATGTATGATGACACGCTGATGCAGCAGCTCCTGGCGGTAAAGGGTGATTCTGACAAGCCGCTTTTGGGGGACTGCAACGGAGACGGCAGCGTTTCCGCCGCAGACCTGGTGCTTCTCCAGAAGTATCTTCTGGGCGTGGAAAGCCTGCCCAAGGACGCTGCGGCGTTGGCAGACTGCAACGGGGACGGCACGGTAAACGGGCTGGATCTGGCAGTTCTGCGGCAGACGCTTGCGCAAGTGTAATGACATTTTCGAAACAACTTTTATAAAGACATTTTGTGACGATCCTCATGAAATGTCACACATTCTGCGAAAAGCGGACGTCTCCCCACACGGGAAAACGTCCGCTTTTTGTTTGCAGATATTCTACAGCAGAAAAGAGAAACAGCTGCCTAACTCCTACATAAGGCGGCTGTTTCTTATAACAGTCTAAACTTAACGGGAGTGACCGCCATTCGGCGCACTCTCTTTGGTTTTGTGATACCCGGAATCGCTTAATCAGAACACTCGCTCAAGCTGTCAAATTCTTGACAAAGCGGTCTGATTTTGCTATAATAGGTATCACGAGCGTACCGAAAGGTCTATCGGCGGTCAATCCAACTCCCGGCTGTGTGAAAACACAGTAACAAGGGAGGTGTTGCGTTATGACATGGATGGAGTTTTTGACTTTATGCAACGTCATTTGTAATGTGATTCTGATTCTGCAAAACAGCAGTAAGAATCGTACTCGCAATACAAAAGAGAAATAGCCGCCTAACTTCCACATAAGGCGGCTATTTCAAAAATAGTCAAATTATCGGGAGTGACCGCCATTCGGTACGCTCTCTTTATCCTTATTATACCCGAATCCATCCGGTTTGTCAAGGGGCAGACCGGATAATTTGTTTTGCCGAAATCTTGACAAAACGGTCTGGTTTTGCTATAATAAACAGCATGAGTGTACCGAAAAACATACAGTTGTATGTAACGGCGGTCTAATCCTGCTCCCACGCCTGCTTTTTTACAGGAAGGGGGTGATGTCATGAGCTTATTGGAAGTTTTGGAACTTTTGAATTTTATCTGCAAGATCATTCAGATCATGCAGCATGACGATAGAAAAGGAAAATAGCCGCCCAGTCCTTCCCCGACTTTTGGCAGCTATTTAAGTGCTAAATTTGGGAGCAGACCGTTTTCGGTACGCTCTCTTTGTCTTTATTATACCCGAATCCGTCCGGTTTGTCAAGGGGCAGACCGGATAATTTGTTCTGTCGAAATCTTGACAAAACGGTCCGGTTTTGCTATAATTAACAGCATGAGCGTACCGAAAGGTCTACGGCGGTCAATCCAACTCCCGGAAGGGAGTGAATGCGAATGAATCTGGACATTCTTGTCAAGTGCATTAACATTGTTTGTGAAGTGTTCCGAGCATATCTTGCGTATCTGAGCTTCAATAAACGGAAATAGCCGTCTCGAGCGACCAAACTAAGACGGCTATTTCCATATTCTCATGTGGGAGCAGACCGTTTTCGGTACGCTCTCTTTGTCTTTATTATACCCGAATCCATCCGGTTTGTCAAGGGGCAGACCGGATAATTTTTATGCAAAAATTGTATAATATGCACGCCTTTTCCCGAACACTGCGGAACTTTCCACAAAACTGTTTGTTTTCATCTGTTAAAATGTTGAAAGAATTGTGGAAAGTACTTGTGCAACAGAGACAGAATCACGATTCGACCTGTCCCTCTGTCAGTTCCGCCGCCGGATAATAATGCGCCAGGATCTCCTGCCAGCCTGCGCCGTCCTTTGCCATGGCGTTTGCGCCGAACTGACTCATGCCTACGCCGTGACCGTAGCCTTTGGTGGTGAAAACCAGCCTGCCGTCCAGCACCTCCACGGAAAATACCGCCGACCGCAGCCCCAGCGCCTCACGCAGCTGCTGCCCGGTGCAGGAAACGCCGCCCACCGTCACTTCCAGCACAGTCCCGGACGGGGAACTTGCTCCGATCTGCACCCATTTCGCCATGTCCTCTTCCCAGACTGCACCGGGCAGCATGGACTGCACCGCCGCCTGGAACTCGTCTCCGGTGAACTGCGCCGTTTCCAGATAGCGCGGGGCAGAGGTGTCCGCCTGGCTCTCCACCGGAACCAGATATTCCACCTTGCTGCCCCAGATGTTTTCTGCACTTTCTGTGACGCCGGCGGACATGGAGCAGAACGCCGCAATAATGGGTGCGCCGTCGTATTCCAGCACATAGGGCAGTACATCGTCCACCGCCTGGGTGACCTTGGCATAGGCGGTCTCAAAGTTGTCCCCGTAGTACTGCCGTGCCTGGTTTTCCGTGAAATATGCTTGGTACTGGCTGCTGTCGTTGGAAAAATCTGCGCCGCAAAGCGCTGCGGTGGGGCTGGCGCTTTCCAGGAGATGCTGTCGCTCGGCGTAGGTGTGCGCCGCCACTGCCTGTGCCTTCAGCGCATCCGGCTCAAAGGTCGCCGGCATCTCTGCACAAACTGCGCCGATCACATAGTCCCGGACGGAGATCTCTTCCACCCTGCCGCTGGTGATGTCCAGCATCCGGTACGTCCCGCACAGCGCCGCCTTGTCCGGTTCGCTTTCCGGTGCGGCGGCGCTCTCTTCGGCGGAAAGGGTCGTGACGGGGGTGGCGGCGGAATATTCTGCGGCGTGATCCGGCTGCGCCGAAAACCGGGCAGGGATCACGGTGAACAGGAACAAGATCCCCGTAAAACCGCCCAGGATCATCAGATATTTTTTCATGTTTCTCGATTTCCTTTCTGTTTGCAGGACTTGTTTTGCAAAAAATACAGGTGGGTTTTTAAGCGTGATTTTGCCGGAAACAGGCGACTTTGACCGGTGCTGCGTGCCAGCTTTTCAGATTTTTTCTTGGCTCCTCTTTTAGAGGAGCTGGCAAGCCGTAAGGCTTGACTGAGGAGTTTCGGGTGAACATTGTTCGCCCCTACAATTGTATCCCCCTGTCCCTTCGGGACATCCCAGCACAAGGCACACCCTTCGGGCGCCTTTTCAAGGGGGGGACAAGATAACTCCTCTGCCCTGTCGGGCATCTCGTACTGAGCGGTCCCTTTTGTCACCTACGGTGACATTTCCCCACCCCGTGGGGAATCACCTCTATAAGAGGAGACAATGGCAAAGCCTCCTCTTTTAGAGGAGGTGGCAAGCCGTAAGGCTTGACGGAGGAGTCTCTCGGGCGAACATTGTTCGCCCCTACAGATTTTTGTTTTCAACAAAGGGAACGGGGCGATGTGGCTTGCTATCCTTGGGCAAGTCTGCCGTCGCCATTTCCGCTGGGCGACGGGCTGGACATCGCCCCTACAAACCCATTGAGTAAGGAATCACCTCTACAAAGTACTGCCATTTTCACACCCGGCATTCCCCTTTTCCAAAGACATTTTCCGGAAAATGGATTTGCGTGAAAAACGTTTGAAAAAGATTGACAGGCGGCGGCTTTTCGTGTATAATATAAGGTAACGATTAAAAAGGAGGCAATTCCAATGACACCGCAACTGATTTACAACCACAGCATCGAGGATTCTGACATTCATAACCTATGCGAGGACTTGGTACAGTATTCCGATATTGCTCCCAAATACTATGAACGCTTCGATGTGAAACGAGGTCTGAGAAATGCAGATGGTTCGGGCGTCATTGCTGGGATTACCCGGATCTGTATGGTACACGGCTATGTAATGAGCGAGGGTGAGCGCCAGCCCATCCCCGGTCAGCTGATCTACCGTGGCTATGATATCAATGATCTGATCGAAAACGCAGAGCGGGAAGACCGCTATGTCTTTGAAGAAGTTGCTTACCTGCTGCTGTTCGGCAGACTCCCGAACGGGGCAGATCTGGAGCGCATGACACGTTCTCTCGGCGTTCGCCGTGAGCTGCCGCCGGGATTCCTGGTGGACTCCATCATGCAGTCTCCGTCCAATAATATTATGAATAAGCTGGCGAGAAGCATCCTGTCCCTCTATTCCTATTCCGATGTGACAGAGAATACCACCATTGAGGACGAGATGTCCATCGCCCTGGATCTGATCGCAAAGATGCCCATTCTCATGGACGGCGCATACCAGGCAAAGCGGCATAAGTACGACAATGCCAGCCTTATCATGCACCCGCTCCGCCCGGAGGAAAACACCGCAGAATCCATCCTGTCTCTGATTCGGAACGACCGTTCCTACACCAAGGCAGAGGCACAGCTGCTGGATACCCTGCTGGCGCTCCACGCAGACCACGGCGGCGGAAACAACTCCACCTTTGCCTGCCGTGTGGCGACCTCTTCCGGCACAGATCCCTTTGCGGCATATACTTCCGCCATCAACTCCCTCAAGGGACCCCGTCACGGCGGCGCAAACATCAAGGTCATCCAGATGCTGGACGACATCAAGGCGCACGTGGCACACTGGGAAAACGAGGGTGAGGTAGCCGACTATCTCACCAAGATCCTGCGGAAGGAGGCAAACGACGGCTCCGGTCTGATCTACGGTATGGGACACGCCGTCTATACCCTGTCCGATCCCCGTGCGGTCATCCTGAAGCGCAAGGCAATGGCGCTGGCTGCCGGCAAGGAAATCGAACGGGAGTTCAAGCTCCTGGATACCATCGAAAAGCTGACGCCGGAACTGATGAAGTCCGTCCGGGGCAGCGACAAGGTGGTATGCGCCAACGTGGATATGTACTCCGGTCTGGTATACCGGATGCTGGGCATCCCGGACGAGCTGTTCACACCCCTGTTCGCCACCGCCAGAATGGTCGGCTGGGCGGCACACCGGATGGAAGAGATACTCACCGGAAAGCGGATCATCCGCCCGGCATACAAGGCGATCGCAAAATCGAAGGAGTATGTTCCTCTATGCGACCGATAACACAATCGAGGATGCGGCGGCGGCGGTGGCTGCCAGCCGCATTTTGCCTACTCTGCTGCCTGCTGTTCTCCGGATGTACGCCGGGCGCAACGGTGGATTCCCTGCTGAAACCGCCCAGTCTGAGCGAAGAACAGCAGCAGATCTACCTGGCGCTCCAGGATGCAGTGGGCAGCGGCATTACGCTGCAGTATCCCAGAGCCGGTGTCAATCTGTCGGCGTTCACGGTAGTTGACCTGGACGGCGACGGCGAGGACGAGGCGCTGGTGTTTTATAAAAAGACGAACCTTGCCGCCGTGGAAAACGGACTGCGGCTCAGCGTCCTGGACCAGGTGAAAGGAAAGTGGATGTCAGTCTGCGACCGTCCGGCGGACGGCACGGAAGTGGAACGCATCGTGGTCTCCGCCATGGGCGACGAGACCCAGAACCAGATCTTCGTGGGCTACAGCGGCGTAGACCAGTCGGATAAATCGCTGACGGTCTACCGCTACGGCGACAGCCAGGTGGAACAGCTGTTCACCGCCGCCTATACCATGTTCGACGTGGCAGATTTGGACGGCGACCAGGCGCAGGAACTGCTGGTGCTGGGAAAGCTTACCGAAAATGCGTCCTCCTCTGCGGCAATGTACCGCCTGCAGGACGGCAGCATCAAGGACAACGGCAAGCTGGATCTGCGCACCGGCTTCACGGATTTCAGCCAGGTGCTGTACGGCACGCTGTCTGACGGCACCACCGGTATCTATATCGACGGCGCCACCGGACCTTCGTCCTTGCAGACGGAGATCCTTCACGTCCAGAGCGATACGCTGGCGTATGTGCTGGCGGACGGCGACACCGTGGCAAAGACCAACCGTTCGGTGGGCTATCTGTCCATGGATCTGGACGGGGACGGCGTGGTGGAGATTCCGGTGCAGGAACCGTTTCCCGGCTATGCAGCCGATGCCTCAGAGCAGGTGCGGCTCACCCGGTGGCTCAGCGTCTCCGGGGAACAGCTGACCGAAAAGGAACGGGGCTATTTCAGTCTGAATGACGGCTGTGTGTTCCTGCTGCCCCTGTCCTGGTACGACACGGTGACGGCAGTGAACGACACCCTCACCGGGGACATCGTGTTCTGCCGCTATGACGGCGAGATCAACGACCATATGACAGAGCTGCTGCGCTACAGCGTGGCACAGGATACCGAATCCCAGGAAGAACGGGAGACCGAAGGGTATCGTCTGCTCCACACCCGTGGCAAGGCATCGTATTATATGAAACCGGCAGAGACAGACGACAGCCTGGCACAGCCCTGGCAGGAACTGATGGTGCGGTTTTCCTTTGTGCAGTGAGGATTTTTTCTGTGTCGGAGGGATAAATTTAACAGAGGAACCCTATATCGGAAATGGAAAACCATACGGCAACGTATACGTTATCCTCTCAACCGTAGGGGCGAACATTGTTCGCCCGAAACTCCTCAGTCAAGCCTACGGCTTGCCAGCTCCTCTATAAGAGGAGCCAAGAGAAAAGTCTCCTCTTCCAGAGGAGATGCCCGACAGGGCAGAGGAGTCGATTCGCCCTGTATGAAAGGAAATATCGCAGGAGGCGTGACGGGAGAACGATGTTCGCCCCTACAGAAGAAACCTTATCCCCTGTTCTTTTATAGTAGAAGGGATAAGCCTTCCATAAGTTAATATGTCCCCCTTGAAAAGGGGGATGTCCCGAAGGGACAGGGGGATAATCTGCCCCTTCAAAAACCAACTCTATCCGTCTTTCAGAATGTGAATTAAGATAACAAACAGTCTCTCAAACAGAGGTGTAAGAATGAAACGTATTTTAGTGTGTGAAGATGAAGATGTCATCCGGGACTTTGTCGTCATTAACCTCAAGCGTGCCGGCTATGACGTGTGCGATGTGGGATGCGGCGAGGACGCACTCCGTGTGTTTGAAGAGGAACACGGAAATTTCGACATCGTGCTGCTGGATATCATGATGCCCGGCATCGACGGCTTTACCGTCTGCAAAAAGCTCCGGGAAAAAAGCTCTACCATTGGCATTATCATGCTGACGGCGAGGACCCAGGAAATGGACAAGGTCAGCGGACTGATGTTCGGCGCAGACGACTATATCACAAAGCCCTTTTCGCCCTCTGAGCTGACCGCCAGAGTGGACGCCATCTATCGCCGTGTCTGCATGAGTTTTATCAAGGATGAACAGTCGCCCGTTATCGAAAGCGGCCCGTTCACCCTCAATCTCAAGAGCCGGACCGTGACGAAAAACGGCAAGCTCATTGATCTGACCCAGGTGGAATATCAGATCATGGAGTATTTCCTCAACAACCAGAACACAGCGCTGGATCGTGCCAGCATTCTGAACCATATCTGGGGCGACGGCTATTTCGGCGACGACAAGATCGTGGACGTGAATATCCGCCGCATCCGCATGAAGATCGAAGAAGAACCCAGCAAGCCGCATTACATTACGACCATCTGGGGCTATGGATATAAGTGGAATGACAAATAAACGCAGACATGGCACAAAAAAACGTGCCGGAGGCTCGATCACACGCCGCTGGGTCATCAATAACCTGGGGATCATCGCCCTGGTGCTGACGGTGCTGGATTTTGCATTCATCTACATCATGCAGAACTATTACTACAGCGCATCCCAGCAGTATCTGAACACCAAGCTCACCTCCGTGACCGGTGTCCTCAGCCGCTATTCCCAGGACGCCGACATCAACTTTTCCTCGGAAATGCGCAGCACCATCGAGAACTTCTCCGACAAGGACAAGATGGAACTTATGGCGATCAGTTCCCGTGGCAGAGTGGCGCTCACGTCCTCCGGGTTCACTCCGGAAGAGGGCGCAGCCATGCCCGACTATGAATCTGCCATGGACGGCGGCGACGGCTATTGGGTGGGCAAGCAGGGCGGCGAGACCATCATGGCGCTCTCCGTGGATATCTCCGACATGAACACGGAGTATAACGCCATCCGGGTGGTGGCATCTCTGGATCAGATCCAGGAGACCGTAAACGCCTATATCTTCGGCGTTTCGGCAGTCTGTGCCGGAGTGCTGCTGCTGCTGGTGGTGACGGGACTCTATTTCATCCGCTCCATCGTCCGACCCATCAAGCAGATCAACGCCACCACAAAGCAGTACGCCAAAGGGGACTTTTCTGTCCGCATCAGCGAGAACAGCAGCGACGAGATCGGCGATCTCTGCGTGTCCATCAACCAGATGGCGGACGAACTCTCCAATACGGAGAACATGAAAAACGAGTTTATCTCTTCCGTTTCCCACGAACTGCGCACGCCGCTCACCGCCATCAAGGGCTGGGCGGAGACCATGTGCATGGAGGCAGACCCGGACACCGTACAGCGTGGCGTCCACGTCATCGTGAACGAGACCGAGCGCCTGTCGGAAATGGTGGAGGAGCTGCTGGACTTTTCCCGGATGCAGAGCGGACGGTTCTCGCTCCAGTGCGCCACTATGGATGTGCTGGCGGAGCTGGGCGATGCGGTGCTGATCTATACGGAAAAGGCAAAGCGGGAGAATATCCATATCATCTACCAGGAGCCGGAAATGCTGCCCTTCGTCTACGGCGACAAGAACCGCATCCGGCAGGTGTTCATCAACGTCATTGACAACGCCATCAAGTATTCCAACCCTGGCAGCACCATCACGGTGAGCGCCGAGGAAGTGGGAAACATGATTCAGGTGACTATCACCGATAACGGCGTGGGCATCAGCGCCGCTGACCTGCCTCGTGTCAAGACCAAGTTTTTCAAGGCGAACCATACCCGGCGTGGATCGGGCATCGGGCTTGCTGTGGCAGATGAGATCATCACCATGCACGGCGGCAGACTGGATATCACCAGCGAACTGAACGTGGGAACCAACGTGACCATCACCCTCCCGGTAGAGGCGCAGCGCCGCAGCAGTGCCGCAACATAATGCAAACAGAACCTTTCGGGCTATGATGCACCGGAGGCGTTCTTGTTTATCCAGAAGAAAGGACAACACATGGCAAAACAACCCAGAGAAAACCCGAAACATATGACCAAGATCGGCGGACAGGCGCTGATCGAGGGCGTTATGATGAAAGGCGCTGACACCGGCGCTATGGCGTGCCGTCTCCCCAACGGCGAGATCGACGTGGAGACCTGGAAAGAAAACAACGGCAAGAATATGCCCTGGTACCGGAAATGCCCGTTTCTTCGGGGCAGCTTTAACTTTGTGCTGTCCATGAAGGACGGCTACCGCTGCCTGACCAAGTCGGCGGAAAAACAGGTGCCGGAGGATGAGGACGAAGAGGACACCGAGGAGATGAACCGCTTTGAAAAGTGGCTGGATGAAAAGCTTGGAGACAAGCTTTTCGGCATCATCATGTCCATCGGCATGGTGGTGGGCATTGCAGTCGCCATCGGTCTGTTTGTGTTCCTGCCGAAGTTCCTCATCGGACAGCTCATCGCCCACACCGCCATCCCGGACAACAGCCGCTTTGTGCGGTCGCTGCTGGAGGGCATCATCAAGATCGCTATTTTCCTGGGGTATATGGCGTGTACCGGCATGATGAAGGATATCCGCCGTACCTATGAATACCACGGCGCAGAGCATAAGACCATCGCCTGCTATGAGGCAGGGGAAGAGCTGACCGTGGAGAACGTGAAGAAACACACTCGTTTCCACCCCCGCTGCGGCACCAGCTTTATCTTTATCACGCTGATCGTCAGCATCCTGGTGATGTGCATTGTGCCGATCTACCAGGTCGTTCCCCGGATGATCGTCAGCATTCTCCTGCTGCCGGTGGTGGTGGGCATCTCCTATGAGTTCATCCGCATCGCCGGACGGAGCAACAACTGGCTGACCCGGGCGCTTTCCTGGCCGGGACTTCAGATCCAGCGCATCACCACCCGTGAACCGGATGCCTCCCAGATCGAGTGCGCCATCGCTGCGCTGAAACCCTGCATCCCGGAGGACATGGAGGACGACAAGTGGTAAACATGCCCCGTGCCGCCGTGCAGGAGACCCGACGGCGGCTGGAAAACGCCGGACTGGAATCGGCGCAGTTCGAGAGCCGCATCCTGGTGGAAACGGTGCTGGAACTGCCCTATGGCGCACCGCTCCCGGAACAGCCTCTGACCGAAACCCAGCAGCAGCGCCTGGCGGAACTGACCGCACGCCGCTGTGACCATGAGCCGCTCCAGTATCTCTGCGGCACATGGGAATTTTTCGGGCTGGAATTTCGGGTGGGCGAGGGCGTCCTCATCCCACGGCAGGATACGGAGACCCTGGTGGAAACGGTGCTGGAACTGCGAAAGGGTGCGCCGTCTACCTGTCTGCTGGATCTTTGCAGCGGTTCGGGCTGTATCCCGGCGGCGGTATCGGCGCATCTGCCGGATGTCACCGGGGCAGTGCTGGAACTGTCGCCGGATGCCCTGCCGTATCTGCGGCAGAATCTGCACCGCCACGCACCCCAGCTGCAATGCTGTGCCGGCGATGTGCTGTGTCCGCCGGCGGCGCTGCTGGAACAGCAGTATCACATCATCACCTGTAATCCGCCTTACCTCACCGCAGCTGATATGGAACAGCTTCAGCCGGAAGTCGCCCACGAACCGGAGACCGCCTTGTTCGGCGGCACGGACGGGCTGGACTTCTACCGAAAGCTGACCATGCTCTGGAAACCGGCGCTCCTGCCGGGCGGCTGGCTGGTGTATGAGGTAGGCGCAGGACAGGCGGCAGATGTGGAACAGATCTTTCGGAAAAACGGCTATGCCCAGGTACACACCGTCCCCGACCTCACAGGCATTGGACGAGTGGTGCTGGGGCAGAAAGCTGAAATATAGCCTTCTCTTACAGAGGAAGGCGGCACACAGTGCGGTCGGAGTCCCAGACGAATATGGCTCGCCCGCAAATGCCCGGTAAGTTGATACATCCATACCAGATAAAGGACGATATTTTATGGCAAAAGCAGATCTGAAAAAGAAAGTGGTGCTGGACATCCCCACCACCGAGGAAGAAAAGAAAAAGGCACTCCAGAGTGCCATTGCACATATTACAAAGGTATACGGCACAGGTGCGATCATGCGTCTGGGCGAGAATAAGGCGAACCTCAATGTAGAGGCGATCCCTACCGGCTCGATGATGCTGGACATGGCGCTGGGCATCGGCGGCGTGCCACGGGGACGTATCGTGGAGCTGTACGGTCCGGAAAGCTCCGGTAAGACCACCGTTGCCCTGCACATCATTGCCGAGGCGCAGAAGATGGGCGGCGAAGTGGCATTCATCGACGTGGAACACGCCCTCGACCCCACCTATGCCGAGGCGCTGGGCGTCAACATCGACAGCCTGCTGGTGTCCCAGCCGGACAGCGGTGAGCAGGCGCTGGAAATCGCCGAGGCGCTGGTGCGCTCCGGTGCCATCGACGTGCTGGTCGTGGACTCTGTGGCAGCTCTCACCACCAAAGCGGAGATCGACGGCGAAATGGGTGACAGCCACGTGGGACAGCTGGCGAGACTGATGTCCCAGGCAATGCGAAAGCTGACTGCCGTCATCTCCAAGTCCAAGTGCGTGGCAATCTTCATCAACCAGGTCCGGGAAAAGATCGGCGTTATGTACGGCAACCCGGAGACAACGCCCGGCGGCCGTGCGCTGAAGTTCTACGCCTCTGTCCGCATGGAAGTGCGCCGTGGCGAACCCATCAAGGACGGCAGCAGCCAGATCGGTAACCGCACTAAGGTGAAGATCAACAAGAATAAGGTGGCGCCGCCGTTCCGTGAGGCAGAATTTGACATCCTCTATGGACAGGGCATCTCCCGCACCGGCGAGGTCATCGACGTGGCGGTGGAACTGGGCATCGTGAAAAAAGGCGGCGCATGGTTCAGCTATGAGGATCAGAAGCTGGGACAGGGCAGAGAAAATGCCAAGAAGACTCTGGAAGAGAACCCCGATCTGATGAAGGAGATCGAGGACAAGATCATGGAACATAAGGACGAGCTGATGGCAACGTCCAAGAAGAAAAAGAAGAAGTCCAAGCTGGAAGAGGCTGCGGCAAAGGCAGCCGGCGGAGAGGACGCTGAACCCGGCGATATCGTTGAGGTAGAGGGCGACGGCGAGTTTAACTCTCTGGAAGAGGGCGAGAGCCTGGACATCAGTGCCGAGGACGACTTCGAGGAATTCGATCCGGCATAAGGTGACGGCAGATGACCATTACCACACTCAGCGCCCATAAGGGCAATACCTGGAAGATCGAACTGGACGATTCGGGAGAGCTGTTCTTTCTCCATGTTTCCGTGGTGCAGCGGTGCGGCCTCCGAAAGGGCATGACGCTGACACCGCAGCAGTGGGAACAGGTGCAGACCGCAGAGCTTTCCCGGAAGGCATACCAGTACGCCTGCTTTCTGCTGGACAACCGGGGCTACAGCTATCAGGAAATGTTCCGCAAGCTGGAGCCGAAGTATCCCCAGGCGGTGTGTTTCGCCACGGTGGATCGCCTGGCGAAATACGGGCAGATCAACGACCGTGCCTATGCGGAACAGCTGGCGCATCATTACGTTGCCGTAAAGCGGTTCGGGATGCGCCGGGCGTTTCAGGAGATGCGCCGCCGGGGACTGCTGGAAGAGCATATCACCGAGGCGCTGGAACCGTATGAGGACGAAGTCACCGGCGAGATCCTGATGGAACTGGTGGAGGGAAAATACCGGAAGTATTTTCTCGACCCGGACGACCGCCGCACCATTGAAAAGGGCAAGGCGGCACTGGTGCGCCAGGGCTATCGGTTCGGTGAGATCAACGCAGCTGTCCGGGCATTCCTGGAGGAACAGCTGGAAGAGGAATAGGGGAAAAAGAAATACCTATGGCAACACCGTGCAAAACCGTCAGACGGATTTTGCGCAGTGCTGTCCGATACGGAGGTGTAAAAAATGCGTCAGAGACAGCGTATGCTGAAATGTGCTGTGCTGGCTGCCCTGTTTGTTCTGGGCGGCGCCTGCACCAAGATCAATGCGCCGGCAGCCAATGCCAGACAGACCCATGAGGCGGTCATGGCGGCGGCGTCTGCGGCAGACAACACAACAATATCCACCACAGAGACCACGGCGAATACCACTGCTGCGGTCACGACAACTACAACCGTAACTACCACCATAACAACAACGACCACAACCACAACTACGACTGCGCCGGGACTCTGCGCTCCGTTTATTGACGAAAGCGCCAATATCGACCCAAACAAGCCCATGGTGGCGCTGACCTTTGACGATGGTCCGGGACAGTATACCAACAGCATCCTGGACACCCTTTCCGCATACAATGCTCACGCTACCTTTTTTGTGGTGGGGCAGAACATCGACGAGGAGACAGGCGCTGTGATGCAGCGTGCCGTGGGGATGGGCTGCGAGATCGGCAGCCATACCCAGAATCACGCTGACCTGGTGAAAGCGGATGCGGACACATTCCGGCAGCAGATACAACAGGCGGACGAGAACATTCTGAAAGCCATCGGGCGCTATCCCTATTTTCTGAGACCGCCTTACGGGGACTTCAACGATGACGTGCGCCGCCATGTGGGAAAGCCGCTGGCGTTCTGGTCGGTGGACACCAAGGACTGGAAGACCCGGAACACCGCCTGCACCGTTAGTGCAGCGCTGAATAACATCGAGGACGGAGACGTGGTGCTGATGCACGACATCTACGGCGAAACGGCAGATGCCGTGGCGCAGATCGTGCCGTCTCTGGTGCAGCAGGGCTACCAGCTGGTGACACTCAGCGAACTGACCTATTACCGGGGCGTGGAGATGGAAAACGGCATGATCGTGTTCAATATGCACCCGGCTAAGCCCAACTATAAGCTGCCGCCCGACCCGGATGTTCCCGAGCCGGAGACCACGGCACCTGCCGCAGAGACTACGACGGAAACAGCGGCAGCACAGTAAAAATCAGCCTCCCCTGAAAGGGGAGGGGGACCGCCGTTAGGCGGTGGAGAGGTTTTTCGTAAAATCTTTTTATAGCGTTTTCGGCATAAGTGGAGACCCCTCAGTCAGTGCTGCGCACTGCCAGCTCAGCACAAGGCACGCCCTTCGGGTGCCCTTTCAGGGGAGCCTCACTTGTCAAACTTCATTTTTTGAAAATTGATTTATGTGGCGAAAACTGCTATACATATCATAAAAAACAATCGCATGGAGGAAAATAACTATGCCAATTCGTGTGGGCATGGTCTCTCTGGGATGTTCCAAGAATCTGGTAGATTCCGAGCGTATGCTGGCAAAGCTGCGTGCGCACGGCTATCAGCTTGTGACAGAGCCCGGCGAGGCGGAAATTGCCATTGTCAACACCTGCGGATTCATTCAGTCCGCCAAAGAAGAAGCCATTGAGACCATCCTGGAACTGGGTGCGCTGAAAAAAGACGGCACGCTGAAAAAGATCATCCTCACCGGATGTCTCACCGAGCGCTATAAAGAAGAGGCGGCGGAGCTGTTCACAGAGGCAGATGCTGTCATCGGCATCGGCGACAACCGGGACATTGTGGATATTCTCGACCACGTTCTCGCCGGCGAGCGAGTGGTGCGTTTCGGCAAGAAGAGCGATGCCGAAATGAAGGGTGACCGCATTATCACCACCCTGCCGTTTTTCGCCTATCTGAAAATCGCCGAGGGCTGTTCCAACAACTGTACCTACTGCGCCATCCCTGCCATCCGTGGCCCGTACCGCAGCGTCCCCATGGAGGATGTGCTGGAAGAGGCACACTGGCTGGCAGAGCATCACGTGACAGAACTGGTGGTAATTGCACAGGATACCACCCGGTACGGCTGCGACCTGTACGGCAAGTCCAGACTGCCGGAACTGCTCCGGGAGCTGTGTCACATCGACGGCATCCGCTGGGTGCGTGTGCTGTACTGTTATCCGGAACGCATCACCGATGAGCTGCTGGATGTGCTGGCGGAAGAGCCGCACATGGTGCCGTATCTGGATCTGCCCATCCAGCACTGTGACGGAGAGATCCTCCGCCGGATGCACCGTCCGGGCAATGAGGAGACCCTGCGGAAAACCATCGCCCACATCCGGGAGCGTGTGCCGGATATCACCCTGCGCACCACCCTTATCACCGGATTCCCCGGCGAGACCAAGGAACAGTTCAACCGGCTGGGCGATTTCGTTCAGGATATGCAGTTCGATCACCTGGGCTGTTTCGCCTATTCCGAAGAGGAAGGCACAAAGGCTGCCGAGTTTGAAGATCAGATCGACGAGGATGTCCGGGCGCACCGTGCGGATATCATCATGGAACAGCAGGCAGAAGTCAGCGCCGCCAAGAATGCGGCAAAGCTGGGCAAGCGCATGACCGCCGTAGTCGAGGGCTATGACAAGTACGCCGGATGCTACTTCGGCAGAACCGCAGCCGATGCGCCGGATATTGACGGCAAGGTGTTCATCAAGAGCGACAGCCGCCTGCGTCTGGGACAGTATATTACCGTTGAAGTTTTCGACACCATGGACTACGACCTGCTGGCAGAGGAGGTAACCGATGAACCTGCCGAATAAACTGACGCTGATGCGTGTGATACTCATACCTTTTTTTCTGGTGATGATCTATGTGGACGCCATTCCGCTCCACTTTTTGTGGGCGCTGGTGATCTTTGCGGCGGCATCTCTCACGGATATGCTGGACGGTAAGATCGCCCGTGCCAGAGGGCTGGTGACCAACTTCGGAAAATTCCTGGATCCCCTGGCGGATAAGGTGCTGGTCATCACGGCGCTGACCGTTTTTGTGGAACTGAAAGAATTCCGGATGTCTGCCATTCCGCTGGTCATCATCATTGCCAGAGAGTTTATGGTCTCCGGTCTGCGGCTGCTGGCTGCAGAAGAGGGCGTTGTCATCGCCGCCGGCATCTGGGGCAAGCTGAAAACCGCTTTCACCATGGTGACCATCGTGGGCGTTATGGCATATCTGTCTCTGGCGTATGACTTCGGTCTGGCTGTGCCGGATTTCGTGAGAACGTGGATCCTGGGCGGACTCATCTGGATCTCCACCATCCTGACCATCATTTCCGGTCTGGTCTATCTCAAGGGCTGCTGGAAGTATATTGACGGGGATAAGTAAAGGCAATATCGCACAAATCGACAGTAAGCGGAAAACCAAAAAGAACCGCATTGCTTTCAGGAACGATCCCGGCAGCAGTGCGGTTTTTCGTGTGCTTGTGTGATTTGACAAATATCGGTGTGTGTGGTATACTGAGAGTCTGAGGGCTTATCGTAACGGTAGGCGGTTTGTTTCTGCTCCCACTGTGCATTTGCAGCAGATGGGAGGTGATCGGTATGATGGATCAATATGTCACCTTTGGTGATTTGCTAAAGATCTGTAGTGTTCTGCTGAGTCTGGCAAATTTGATCGCTTACATTTACTATAATCATAAACATAGTAACCAGCATCACCATGAAAAGAAAAAGAAATAACCGCCCACAGCTCGCTACTTTGTGGCGGTTATTTCCTTAACCAAAACAGTGGGAGCATACCGCTTGCTTGGTAGGCTCTCTTTCTATTTTATTATAATACACCGCAGCAGGTTTGTCAAGGGGGGTGCCCGAAAATCTCAATATTTTTCTCTGTTTCTATAGACAAGCCACGAAAAGTATGCTATAATAACAAAGAGATGCGCATTCTCAGCGGCACAGTTCGTCAGAATGCCGAAAAATGAATACATTTCTCCACATCTGTGGAAAATCATAGGAAAGGATCAAACCATTATGAAGAATACCGCAACCAAGATCAACTGGAAGGGCATGGAGTGCATCCAGCTCTGCGCCGGAGGCTATACCGCACTGATCGCTCCGGGCATCGGCTCCAACGTGCTGCGTCTCCACGATGACGCACACGGCGTGGAATTTTTCCGCTGGGACGAGAACAACACCCCGGAGGACATCAAGCAGTCTGCCGAAGTCTGGGGACTGCCCACCCTGTATCTGCCGAACCGTTTTGCAGACGGTGTGCTGAAAACCTCTGATGCGACTTACCAGCTGCCGGTCAACGAGGCTGCGCCGTTCCACAACCACATTCACGGATTCCTGCACAAGCGGGAACACACCGTAGTGGCATACTCTGCCAACGAAGAGGGCGCATGGCTGCGGACTGCTTATATGTACAACGAAAGCGACCCGTTCTTCCAGTATATGCCCCTGCCGTTCACCGCAGAGTTTTTCTTTGTGCTGAGTGAATACGGTCTGGAATACAAGTTTTCCATCATTAACCAGTCTCAGAAACAGCTGCCCATTTCCGTAGCGACCCACACCACCATTTCCGCACCGTTCGTAGACGGCGCAAAGGAAGAGGATATCCGCATCCAGGCGCCGGTTGTGGAGAAGTGGACGCTGAACGAACGCTGTCTGCCCACCGGCGAGATCCTGCCGCTGAGCGACTATGATAAGGCTTATCTGAACGGCACGACCTGCCCGGTAAAGCGCATTGTGGATAACGATATGTACACCGCCGGCAAGCTGAGTTACCGTGGAAAGCCGTTCCGTGGCGTACTGATGACTGACATCGTCAGCAAAAAGGGTATCGGCTATGAGGTATCGGACGGCTACCACTTCTGGATTCTGTGGAATGACCGTGGCGAAAAACACTACTTCTGCCCGGAGCCGATGACCGCAATGATCGATGCGCCGAATCTGGATATGCCGGCAGAAAAGACCGGCTACACCGAACTGCCCAGCGGTGCGATCTACCACCTGGCACAGCATTTCTTCACCATCCTGCCGGAAGAGGCATAAACGCCGGCTGACACTGCTTTTCGCTATTGTAACATTACATATACCGTAGGGGCGAACATTGTTCGCCCGGGCTGTCCGAGACTCCCCCGTCAAGCCTGCGGCTTGCCACCTCCTCTAGGAGAGGAGGCTTTGCGAATTTGTCTCCTCTCATAGAGGAGATGCCCGACAGGGCAGAGGAGTCGCCGCCTTATTGTTTTGAAAACACATCGTAGGGGCGAACATTGTTCGCCCGGGACGCTTTTCCTATTCCGGGAAACACTGTCCTAGGGATAACGCTTCAAACCCGTCCGGCGGAATCGCTCGTTTCCCTCGCTGTCCGCCTTAGGCTTGCAAACGCCTTTTGTCTTCCTTTTCCTGTACGTGCAGCGTTGGTATTCTAGGCAATTGTTTTGAATGTGGTTTTTGTTTTTTTCATAGCGTTTGCCACGCAAATTGTCTCCTCTCATAGAGGAGATGCCCGACAGAGCAGAGGAGTATTTAGTTTCCCTTGAAAAGGGGGATTTCAAAAGCTACTCTTCTTTTTTTCTTTCCTGAAAAGAAAAAAAGAAGCAAAAAAAGAAAAGCTTTTCGCCTACCCTTTTATGAAAAGGCAATGTATCGCACGACTGGCAGTGTGACTCCTCCGTCAAGCCTGCGGCTTGCCACCTCCTCTAGGAGAGGAGGCTTATATTGGATTTTCCAAACAAAAATACCCAACCTCAAGTGAACACTGGACACTCTGCCCTCTGTTCACTTTGTTATATCCGAAGAAAGGAGACCGCCCATGCAAATACAGGAAACCCTTTCCCGTCTGGACACCCTGCTGCACCAGTGCAAACTGGACGAGGCAGAGGTCTGCCTTACCCAAGCCATCGCCCAGGCGCAGGCAGAGCAGGACATGGAAAGCGAAAAGCTCCTGCGCAACGAGCAGATCGGGTTTTACCGGGACTGCGGCAAGTTTCCCCAGGCGCTGGGCACCGCCGCCAAAGCCCGTGCCCTGTTCGAAAACGCCGGGGACACCCACAGCATTTCCTACGCCACCACCCTGCTGAACTGCGCCAACGCCTATCGTGCTGCCGGGAAGTACCAGGATGCCTTTGCCGCCTTTGAGACTGTGCAGCAGCTTTACGACGCTTTGCTGCCGCCCACAGACGGCAGAGTTGCCAGCCTCTGGAACAACCTGGCGCTGCTCTGCCAGGAGACGGAACAATGGGAACGGGCGTGCAGCTGTCTGCGCCGGGCGCTGGAACTGGTGCAGAATGACCCCGATCCCACCCGAACTGGCATCTCTGCGGCGAATCTGGCGGTGTCCCTGCTTCGGCTGCACCGGACCGAAGAGGCGCTCTCTTACCTGGAGCAGGCGAACCGCATCCTTGCCGGAAAAACGCCCTCGGATTTTCACTACAGCGCCGTCCTCGCCGGGTTCGGCGATGCGTATTACCAGCAAGGAAAGTTTGAACTGGCGGCGGATGCCTACGAAAAAGCCCTGCCGGAAATCGAACTGCACATGGGGCGCAACAACTTTTATGATATCGTCTCCGACAATCTGACCCAGACCTATGCCAGACTGAGCGGCAGCCGTCCGGCGTTTTCTGGGCTGGAACTCTGCCGGAAGTACTATGACGCTTTCGGCGCACCCATGCTGGAACGAAATTTCGGGGACATTCTGCCCCGGCTGGCGGTGGGACTCGCCGGCGAAGGCTCGGAGTGCCTGGGCTATGACGATGCCCTGTCCCGTGACCACGACTTCGGCGCAGGGTTCTGTATCTGGGTGCCGGACGATCTCCCGGAAGAGACAGTTCAGCGGCTGCAAAGCGCCTATGCCGCCCTGCCTAAAAGCTATTACGGTATCACCCGGACGGAAATGCCCGAGGCAGACGGCAGAGTGGGCGTGTGCCGGCAGAGTGCCTTTTTCCGGCGGCTGCTGGGAACGCCCGGCGTGCCGTGGACGGAACAGGAATGGCTTGCCGTCGGGGACGGAATGCTGGCGGCGGCGTGCAGCGGCGCTGTGTTCCGGGACGATGCCGGAGCATTTTCCGGCGTGCGCCGCAGGCTGGCGCTGGGCTATCCGGAAGAGGTGCGGCTGCGGCGGCTGGCACAGGCGCTGGGACGCATGGCGCAGTGCGGACAGTATAACTATTCCCGGATGCGCAGCCGGGGCGATATTCCCACGGCACAGCTGTATCTGGCAGAGTTCTGCAAAGCCGCCATGCAGGCAAAACACCTGCTCTGCGGCAGATATGCGCCCTATGAAAAATGGCTGCTGCGCAGTACCGGAGAACTGCCCGGCAGCGAGAAACTGGCACAGGAGATTCGGCAGCTGCTGTGCCTGTCTCCGGCAGAGGACGGCAGCCAGTACATCGAATCCATTTGCAGCTGCATCAGAAAGGAGACCGCAGACATGGAGACAAGACCCCAAGAGAATACCGGCGCATTCCTGGCGGAAAACGCCAAAGCGCTGGCGGCGCAGGCACAGGCGCTGGAAAGGCACAAAGCCACAGTAGAGCGTCTGACGGAATTGGAATTCCGCACATTTGACAAGGTGCAGGGCATCGGCGGACGGGCTGCCTGCCAGGACGACTGGGAGACCTTTTCCATCATGCGCCGCAGCCAGTATCTGCCCTGGGAAGAGGAACTGCTGGAGCAGTGGCTTGCGGCATTCCAGGCGGCGGCAGATGCCGGACGCAATCTCATTATGGAAAAATATGCCCGGATGATGGAAAGCACAGACCCGGCAGAATATGCCGCCTTTGCAGACCAGCTTCCGGCGCTTTCGCCGGAATTTGTCCAGCTCCGGGAGGCGGTCATCGCCATTCAGATCCCGTGGATGGAGGAATTTGCGGCGCAGTATCCCAATCTGGCATCCCGTGCCAGAGTCATTCACACGGCAGAAGATTCCCCGGCGCAGACCTCCTATGAGACCTATCTCCGGGGCGAGCTTTCCGTGTATCCCTTTGAGATCCTGTACGGTTACGGCAGATGGGTGGTATCCCTGTACCAGTCCGGTGAAAATCTCACGTGCCTGACTATGGCGGAGACCGTCCGTGCGTATGGATACGGCTCACTGGAGGACGCAGAAAAAGCCTGCGGAGAAACACCGCTCAGCGGCATTCCACTGCATCTCTGAGCCACGACAGAAAAGGAGAACCGACATGAAAAAAAGACAGCGTTTCGCCGCTTTGCTCCTTGCGGCAGGGATGACCGTTTCCGTTGCCGCACCCCTGGGCGCAGCGGCGGAGACTACGGACAAGACAGCCGACATGACCGCATTCTACCAGGAATGGAAGTCGAAATATGTGCGGCAGAATCCCTATGTGACAGACGAGACCCAGTACTATGTGTACTACAGCGAGGATACCTACAGCGGCGGCGAGCCTGTGCCGGTGACAGTTTCCGAGGCGCACGGCTACGGGATGCTGATCGCCGTTTCCATGGCGGACTATGACCCGGATGCCAGAGCAATTTTTGACGGCATGGTGCGGTATTACCAGGCGCACCCCAGCGAGATCGGATTGCATCTGATGGCGTGGCAGCAGAGCGACAACGGAAAGTCTCTGACGGAGACGGACGGCGCAGACTCTGCTACGGACGGAGACATGGACATCGCCTATGCCCTGCTCCTGGCGGACAAGGTTTGGGGCAGCGGCGGCAGCTACGACTACGCCGCCATGGGAAAGGCTGTGATCGGGGATATCATGACCTATGAAGTGAACCAGGAGACCTGGACGCTGAGCCTGGGCGACTGGACTTATGGGGAGAGCTCCGACAGCAAATACTACGGTGCGACCCGGGCATCCGACTTTATCCTGCAGTATCTGCCGGTGTTTGCGGCGGTCTCCGGGGACGACCGCTGGACAAAAGTCTATGACAGCACCAACGCCATCATTGACAGCATGGTGGACAAATACGGCACGGGACTGCTCCCGGACTTTCTCATTCCCGACGGCAAAGGCGGTTACCAGCCGGCGCCGGAAAACTATCTGGAGGATGTGACCGACGGACAGTACGGCTATAACAGCTGCCGTATCCCGTGGCGCATCGGCATGGATGCGGAGAACAATCCGGCGGCGAGAAAGTGCGTGGATGCGCTGAACCGGTTCATTCAGAAACAGACCGGCGGCGACCCGTGGGAGATCATGGCAGGCTATACGCTGGAGGGAAAGCCCACCGCAGACTATAACGACCTCTGTTTCACCGCACCGTTCCTGGTGGCGGCGAAGTACAGCGAGGATGCAGACTGGAACGAACAGCTCCGGGACTGCGTGGTGAATTACGGGGACGACGTCTACTTCGGAGACACCATCAAAATGCTGTGTCTGATCGTGGATGCCGATGCCTGGATGGTGCCGGAGACCGGGGAGACTGAGACAAAGGGCGATGTGAACCTGGACGGCAGCGTCACCATGGGCGACATGGTGCTGCTGCTTCGGCATCTGCTCGGCAGCGAGACGCTGACCCAGGCGCAGGCGGCACAGGCTGACCTGCATCCGGACGGCGTGGTCAACGGACTGGATCTCTGCCGGATGAGACAGGTGCTGAATGGGTAAAACAGGATAAAGAAAAAAACCGTCTTCCACACACAATTATGTGGAAGACGGTTTTATTTGTATGAGTACTAAGTGAAAATCAAACTGTTTGTGCAGTTAAAGTCAAGCCAAGCGGTTTCATAATCTTTACCAGAGTTTCAAGGTTGGGAACGGTTTTGCAGGACTCAATTCTTGCAATAGAGGACTGCGGCATATGACACATATCAGCAAGTTCCCTTTGAGAATATCCTAAAGCGTTGCGCTGTTCAATCACAGCAGAGATAATAGCTGCCACGGTTTCCATTTCTTCCACATATGCTTTTCCCTGCGGACTGGTTGTTTTAACGTGTCCTTTATAGTCATTCCATGTCCTCATAGATCATTTCCCCTTTCTGAATAAATAATCATCTCGCTCAGACTTTGCTTTTTCAATGTCTTAGCGCTTACATCGACACTGTGGCTTGTGCGGTATTGCTTACCCCTTCGACGGCATCACCTTTGCCAGAGCGCCTGCCAGACCGGACAGCGGCAGGGTCTGGAGCCAGATACGTCCCGGACCGGTGACCTTGGTGTTGAACAGCCCTTCGCCGCCCAGCAGCACATTGCCCACGCCCTTGACCATTTCCACATCCAGGGTGCAGGTCGCCTCCATGGCTGCCAGGTTGCCGGTGTCCACCATCATGGTCTGTCCCGGTGCCAGGTCATATGCCACCACGCTGCCGTCGATCTCCAGGAACAGCATACCGCTGCCGGAGAATTTCTGCATGATAAAGCCCTCGCCGCCGAAAAAGCCGCCGGCAATTCTCTTCTGGAAGAACAGCTCAAAATTGACGGTGGATTCCGACGCCAGAAACGCCGACTTCTGCGCAATGATGGAGCGCTGCGGCGTGATCTGGATGGGCATGATCTCACCCGGCACAGCGGATGCAAAGGCGATCATGCCCTGACCGCCTTTGGCGGTGTAGTGGTTCTGGAACATCGTCTCGCCGGTAAACGCACGGCTGAACATCTTGCCCAGTCCGCCGCCTTTGGTCTGCATCTCCATGTTGGGCGTCATCCATGCCATTGCCCCTTTCTGGCACAGAATGGTCTCTTCCGGGTCGGCGGTCACAACGACCACCGGATAGGGCTGTCCCTGAATCTGATACTGCATAATAACATCCTCCTGGTTTTGGCGTATTCCCGTTTGCGGGAACACGGTTTTGTGTGTTTAGGCGGTGTCGCCTTTATCCCTGCAATCCCTTTGCGCCGATGTGTACCTCTCCGGCGTGGAGCGTTTCCACATTGCCGAAACTGTCCCGTACCACTAAGCCGCAGTCATCGGCAATTTCCAGCACGGCGACCTTTTTGACAGTGCCGTCATCCTTTGCCAGCTCCACGGTCTGCCCGATGAGACAGGAACGGCTGCGGTATTCCGTCAGAAAACGCCGCTCCGGAAGTCCCTGGAGCGCCTGCTCCATCTCGTACAGCACCGCCGCCAGCAGCTGCGCCCGACAGACGTGGGTGTCCGGCATGGATTCTTCCAGTGAAGTCACCGTGTGCCGCAGTTCCTCCGGCAGGGCGATGCTGGTGTTCCGGATGTTGATGCCGATGCCGATGATGGCGTGTTCCAGCTTGCCGGATTCCAGGCTCACGCCGCCTTCGGTGAGAATGCCGCAGAACTTTTTCCCGTGCAGATACAGGTCGTTTACCCACTTGATCTGCACCTGTGTGCTGTAAAGGGCATCAATGGCTCTGGCGGCAGCGACGGCGGCGCAGGCAGTCAGCAGCGGCGCATCCTGCAGAGAGACCGCCTTGGACAGGATCATAGAGAAGTACAGTCCCGATCCGGCAGGGGACACAAAAGTGCGGCCCTGTCTGCCTTTTCCGGCAGTCTGGCAGTTGGCGGCAACCACTGTGCCGTGCTTTGCCCCGTCCCGCACCAGCGCCTTGCAGGTGTTGTTGGTGGAGGGAAGTTCCGGGTAGACATACAGGGGATGTCCCAGGATGCGGCTGTGGAGATAGGGACGGACGGTCTCTTCCGTCAGCAGGTCTATGCCCTGTGCCAGCCGATAGCCGGTCTTTTTCTTTGCCTCGATGGGAAAGCCCTCTTCTTGTAACAGGCGGACAGCTTTCCACACAGCGTTTCGGCTCACGCCCAGCTTTTGCGCCAGGGTCTCGCCGGAGAGATACTGTCCGGCGGCCTCCGTCAGACAAGTAGCAACGGCATCTTTTACACGCATGGTCTGTCATGCTCCTTTTCAAATTTTGTGGATTTTTGGATATTTTTATTATATAGGATTTTCATGATGTTGTCAAGAAATTGTTTGCGGCAGAAGGCGTTTTCCTATAACCGTAGGGGCGAACATCGTTCGCCCGGGACTCCTCTGACTCCACCGGCACTGCGTGCCACCTCGTACTGAGCGGTCCCCTTTGTCACCTACGGTGACATTTCCCCACCCCGTGGGGAATCACCTCTAGAAGAGGAGGCTTTGCGAAAATGTCTCCTCTTTTAGAGGAGATGCCCGATAGGGCAGAGGAGTCTTTTGCCTCCCTTGAAAAGGGAGGTGGATGCTCCGTAAGGAGCAGACGGAGGGATAATCCCCCTGTCAGCTAACGCTGACATCCCAGCACAAGGCACACCCTACGGGCGCCTTTTCAAGGGGAACTTTCTTGAAGATTGGTTTGTTTGAAAAAGACCACCGTAGGGGCGAACATCGTTCGCCCGAGACTCCTCCATCAAGCCTGCGGTTTGCCACCTCGTACTGAGCGGTCCCCTTTGTCACCTACGGTGACATTTCCCCACCCCGTGGGGAATCACCTCTAAAAGAGGAGGCTTTGCGAAATAGTCTCCTCTCATAGAGGAGATGCCCGGCAGGGCAGAGGAGTCAGATGTTGAACAGCCTCTCCCCATTCCGGCAAGTCTGCTCCAGAATCGTCTGCGTATCCGTCCCACGAACCAATGCCGCCGCCTCGGCAGTATAAGGGATCATACGGCTGTCACAGCGCTTTCCCCGGAACGGCACCGGCGCCATATACGGGCAGTCCGTCTCCAGCACCAGCTTGTCCTCCGGCACTTCCGCCAAGGCTTTCAGCGCCTTTTTGGCATTCTTAAAGGTCAGCACGCCGGTGAAACCGATGTACATTCCCAGTTTCAGTACCTCTCTGGCGGTCTCGGCACTGCCGGAAAAGCAGTGTACCACGCCACGGGGACGCATCTCCCGTAAGATGTTCACATAGTCCTCGGTGCAGTCCCGGGCGTGGATGATGACCGGCAGATCCAGCTGTTTCGCCAGATCCAGCTGCTCCCGGAACAACCGGATCTGTACATCCCGGTCATAGCCCTCATAGTGATAGTCCAGCCCGATCTCGCCCACGGCAACCACTCTGGGGTCTGCCGCCATGCGCTCCAGCTGCGCCAGATAATCTGCCGGCTGCTGCCCGGCGGTCTCCGGGTGGATGCCTACGGCGGCATAGAGGTAGTCGTAGCGCCTTGTCAGTGCGATGCCGGCGGCACTGTCCTCCAGCGTCGTTCCGGCGAGAACGGCGTGGATGATGCCCTCTTTCGGGAGCGCATCCAGCACCTGGTCACGGTCCTCGTCAAAGGCGCTGTCGGTGTAGTGGCTGTGGGTGTCAAAAATCTGCGTAAACATAGGGACTTCCTTTCTCCGGAATGCCTGTGCGGTTGTGGGGTTTGCTGAAAAAATCCCTGCCGGACAAGCGAAATCTATTCATATCTAAGACTTGCAATTTTTCCTGTTTCGTGCTATACTAAAGGGTATGCCGGCGAATGCAGCCGAATTTTCGGTGCTGCTCCCGGTCATAAAAAACGCAGTTTCATCATACCATATTTGATAGAAAAATGCAAGTGAGCGTGTTCAGACGCTGGGCAGGTCATTTTTTTCAGAAAGTCACCCGGTGTGCCTTGTGCTGAACCGGATATCGTAAGTTAATATAGGCTCCCCTAATAGGGCACCCGAAGGGCGTGCCTTGTGCTGAGCTGGCAAGCCATAGGCTTGACTGAGGGGTCAATCCTCCTGTCAGTTTACGCTGACAGTTCAACACAAGACACACCCCTCAGACATCCTGTCAAGGGGAACCCATAAAACACATACCGCCGTTTCAGCGGCGAAAACCGTATCCAAAAAGGAACGTGATAGATCATGGAACAAGAACAGCAAAAACGCTATCGTGCATGGGCGGAGATCGACCTGAACGCCCTGACCCATAATGTACAGACCGTGCAGAAACTCCTGCCGGCGCAGACCCAGTATATGGCGGTGGTGAAGGCCAACGCCTATGGCCACGGAGATGAGGCGATCTGCCGGAAACTCTGGGAACTGGGTGTGCGCTGGTTCGCCGTCTCCAATCTGGAAGAGGCGCTTTCCGTGCGCCAGTTCTGCCCTTACGGCGAGATTTTCATTCTGGGCTATACGCCGCCGGAATTTGCGCCGGAGCTGGCACGGAACAACATCATCCAGGGCGTGCTGTCCCTGGAATATGCCCGTCAGCTCCAGCACTTCGCCCACCAGCCGGTGCGCTGTCATATCAAGCTGGATACCGGCATGGGACGCATCGGGTTCCGGGGCGATTCTCCGGCGGAATGCGCCAAGGCGCTGCTGCCCCTGTTCGACCTGGAAAAGCTGTCTATCGAGGGCATTTACACCCATTTCGCTGTGGCAGATTCTCCCGAGGCAGACGATGTGGCATATACCCAGGCGCAGGAGGACAGCATCGTTGCCGTTTATGACGAACTGGCAAAGCTGGGGCATCCGCTGAAGCATCTCCACTTCATGAACAGCGCCGCCACCGTGACACGCCCCAACCCCAGGGCAACGCTGGCACGGGTGGGCATTATTATGTACGGCTTAGAGCCGAACTATCCCATTCACGTTCCCATGGAGCTGCATCCGGTGATGTCGCTCCGGAGCGTGGTCTCCCACGTCAAGACCGTGGAGGCTGGTGCGTGCATCAGCTACGGCAGAACATATACCGCTCCGGGAACACGCACCATCGCCACAGTCACCATCGGCTATGCAGACGGCTATGCCCGGCTGCTGTCCAATAAGGCAGAGGCACTGCTCCACGGCAGACGCTGCCCCATTGTGGGACGTGTCTGCATGGATCAGCTCATGCTGGATGTGACCGATGTGCCGGAAGAAGTCAAGCCCGGCGATGTGGTCACTATGTTCGGCACAGACGGCGGCGAGACCATCACCGCCGATGAGCTGGCAGCACTGTACGGGACGATCGGCTATGAGATCATCTGCGGCATTTCAAAACGTGTGCCGAGAGATGTGATCGGGGCGTAAGGAACGGCGATGGAAAAGAGAGACTCCTCAGTCAAGCCTGCGGCTTGCCAGCTCCTCTATAAGAGGAGCCAAATAAAAAGTCTCCTCTTATAGAGGAGATGCCCGGCAGGGCAGAGGAGTCAATTTGCCCATTTTGAAAAGGCGCACTATAGGGGCGAACATGGTTCGCCCGAAACTACTCAGTCAAGCCTGCACAGGATTTTCCATTGCAATTCCCGAAAAAATCAGGTACAATCATTCCTGTATAAAAAACTAAAATTTATAGTAGCTAAAATCTATAGAAGTTAAAATCTCTGTCTCGTGGGAATGCCTGCCGGACAAATTGTGAAAGCCGACGCAGATGCGTCACAGGAAAGGAGCAGCTATCCATGCTTGAAACACAGAAGATCCCCTATGCACTGGGAATTGACGTGGGTTCGACCACTGTCAAGACGGTTTTGCTGACAGAAGAAGGCGAAGTGCTTTCTTCCAGCTATGAACGCCATTTTTCCAAGGTCCGTGAGACCGTGTGTGCAAAGCTGGCACAGCTGGCGCAGGAATATCCGGATAGAAAGCTCCGGGTCAGCATCACCGGCTCTGCCGGACTGGGACTGGCGCAGGCGGCAGAGCTGCCCTTTGTCCAGGAAGTACACGCTGCGTTCCTGGCGGTCAAGCAGCGCTATCCCCAGGCAGATGTGGTCATCGAGCTGGGCGGCGAGGATGCGAAGATCATCTTTCTCACCGGCGGCGTAGAACAGCGCATGAACGGCAGCTGTGCCGGCGGTACGGGCGCATTCATTGACCAGATGGCGACCCTGCTGGACGTGAGCGTGGATCAGCTGGATAAAATGGCGCTGGCGGCAGAAAAGGTCTATCCCATTGCCTCCCGGTGCGGCGTGTTCGCCAAGTCGGACATCCAGCCCCTGCTGAACCAGGGCGCACGCCGGGAGGACATCGCCGCAAGCATTTTCCAGGCGGTGGTGGACCAGACGGTCTCCGGTCTGGCACAGGGCAGACGCATTTCCGGAAACGTCCTGTTCCTGGGCGGTCCGCTGTCCTTTTTGCAGGGACTGCGCAACGCCTTTACCAAGACGCTGGAACTGGACGAAGAACACGCCCTGTTCCCGGAGGACGGCAGAACCTTTGTGGCATACGGCAGCGCCGTTTCCGCATCGTCTCTGACGGATACCTATACCTTAAATGAACTGGAAGAGATGCTCCGGAACGCCAAGACCCAGACGGCACTGGTGGCAGACAAGCCGCTGTTCAGCTATCCAGAGGAATACCAGCGCTTCCGGGAGCGCCACGCCGCACACGATGTGGCACGGGGTGACTACCGCACCTATGCCGGAAAGGCGTACCTGGGCATTGACGCCGGCTCTACCACCACCAAGATCGTGCTGCTGTCGGAAAACCACGAACTGCTGTACGAGTTCTACGCCTCCAATAAGGGACAGCCGCTGGACTGCATCCAGCGGGAACTCTCTGCCCTGTATGAGGGGCTGAGTCCGGACTGCACCATCTGCGGCAGTGCCGTCACCGGCTACGGCGAAGATCTCATCCGTGCCGGGCTGGGCGTGGACTTCGGCATCGTGGAGACTGTGGCGCACTTCAAGGCAGCGTCGTTCTTCTGTCCGGAGGTAGATTTTATCATCGACATCGGCGGACAGGATATCAAGTGCTTTCAGATCAAGAACCACAGCATCGACAGCATCATGCTGAATGAGGCTTGTTCCTCCGGCTGCGGCTCGTTCATCCAGGCGTTCGCCGTGGCGCTGGGCTATGACATCGCCGATTTCTCCAGGCTGGGTCTCTTCGCCGAGCATCCGGTAGATCTGGGTTCCCGCTGTACCGTGTTTATGAACAGCAGCGTTAAGCAGGCGCAGAAGGACGGTGCAACGGTAGAGGATATCTCCGCCGGTCTGTCCGGTTCTATCGTCAAGAATGCCATCTATAAGGTTATCCGTGCGCATAACCCGGAGGAACTGGGACAGCACATCGTGGTACAGGGCGGTACGTTCCTCAACGACGCCGTGCTGCGCTGTTTCGAACGGGAGATCGGTCACGACGTCATCCGTCCGGCGATCTCCGGACTCATGGGCGCATTCGGTGCGGCGCTGTATGCCCAGGAGAAGAGCAGCGGTACCAGCACCCTGCTGAATACCCAGGAACTGAAAGACTTCTCCTATACGGCAAAGGCAGCCACCTGCAAGGGATGTACGGCGCACTGTGCGCTGAGCATCATCCGGTTCAATAACGGCGGCCGGTTCATTTCCGGAAACCGCTGTGAAAAGGGCGCAGGCAAGAAGGAGTCGGAGCAGATGCCCAATCTGTTCGAGTGGAAATACCGGCACATCCTGGCGCTGGAACAGCAGAACCAGCCGGAAGAGCCGAAAGCCACCGTGGGACTGCCGCTGGCGCTCCACTACTACGACCAGATGCCCCTGTGGCACACGTTCTTCACGGAGCTGGGCTTTGCGGTGAAGTTCTCCGAGGAAAGCACCCGGCAGACCTATTACAAGGGACAGAGTACCATCCCGTCAGATACGGTGTGCTATCCGGCGAAGCTGACACACGGTCATATCGAGAGCCTGCTGGAACAGGGCGTGGACTTCATCTTCTACCCCTGCATGAGCTATAACATCGACGAGGGCGATTCGGACAATCACTATAACTGTCCGGTGGTGGCGTATTATCCGGAACTGCTTATGGCGAACTGCGAAAAGCTGAACCACAACAATTTCCTGTACCCGTTCCTCGACCTGAACCGCCGCAGCCACGTAGTAAAGACCCTGTCCACCATGTTCAGCCGCTATGCCACCAAAAAGCAGGTGGAGACGGCGCTGGAACACGGCTTTGCGGCGCTGGAGCAGTACCGGAAAGACATTGTGGCAGAGGGCGAAGAGATCGTCCGGCAGGCGAGGGACGCCGGAAAGCAGATCATCGTCCTTGCCGGCAGACCCTACCACATCGACCCGGAGATCAACCACGGCATCCATAAGCTGATCGGCAGCCTGGGGCTGGCAGTCATCACTGAGGACAGCGTGGCGCACCTGGCGCAGACGCCGGAACTCCAGGCGCTGAACCAGTGGACCTACCATTCCCGGATGTACCGTGCCGCCAAGTATGTCACCACACAGCCGGATATGCAGCTGGTACAGCTGGTGTCCTTCGGCTGCGGCATCGACGCTATCACCACAGACGAGGTGCGGCGCATCCTGGAGACCGGCGGCAAGCTGTATACCCAGCTGAAGATCGACGAGATCAGCAACCTGGGTGCCATCAAGATCCGCCTGCGCAGTCTCATCGCCGCTATGGAGCAGACACAGAACCAGACAGAACCGGAGACGGTGTGAAATCTTTTGTCAGTGAAAATTGTAGTATACTGTAATTTTCAAAATTCTATAGATTAGGCTCCCTTGAAAAGGCAAAAAACTCTTCTGTCCTGTCGGACACCTTTTCAAAGCGGGCAAACCGACTCCTCTGCCCTGCCGGGCATCTCCTCTAAAAGAGGAGACAATATGAAGCCTCCTCTTATAGAGGAGGTGGCACGAAGTGCGGTCGGAGTCGCCCGCAGAGTTTCTCAGCATGATACAGCAGCGCAAAACTGCATCCCACCCAAAACCCAGAGCATTCCAAGGAGGTAACCATACCTATGGCATACGCAAAGTTTACACCGGAAATGAAAAAGACATATACCATTCTTGCACCCAATATGCTCCCCATTCACTTCCATCTGCTGATCCGCATCCTGGAACAGTTCGGGTATCATGTGGTGCTGCTGGAGTCTACTTCCCGCACGGTCGTGGAAGAGGGACTGAAAAACGTACATAACGACACCTGCTATCCGGCGCTGCTGGTAGTGGGACAGTTTATGGAGGCGCTGAAAAGCGGCAAGTATGACGTAGACCATACGGCGCTGCTCATCACCCAGACCGGCGGCGGATGCCGTGCGTCCAACTATATCCACCTGCTCCGGAAGTGCGTGGCGGAACAGTTCCCCAACGTGCCGGTGATCTCGCTGAACTTCGCCGGACTGGAAAAAGACAGCAGTCTGGAGCTGACGCCGGCGCTGTGCATCAAGATGGTGTACGCCGTGCTGTATGCCGATATGCTCATGACCCTGTTCAACCAGTGTCGTCCCTATGAGCTGAACGAGGGCGAGTCCCAGCAGGTGCTGGATGCCTGGCAGGAAAAGCTGCCGAAACTGTTCGAGAGCAGCAAGTATCTTTCCGCAGAGAAGATCTATGCCCAGATTCTGAAGGACTTCGCCGCCATCCCACGGAGCAAAAAGCCCAAGATCAAGGTAGGCATTATCGGCGAGATCTACGTAAAATATTCGCCGCTGGCGAACAACCACCTGGAGGACTTCCTCATCTCCGAGGGCTGCGAGCCTGTCGTGCCGACTCTGCTGGAATTTGTCCTGTACTGTGCGGCAAATACGGAGACCAACAGCCACCTGTATGACTACAAGAACTTCAAGACCCTGGCGTTCGGGCTGGGCTATAAGTTCCTGCACAGCAAGCAGGTGCAGATGATCAAGGCGATCCAGAAGCACGGCGAGTTCACGCCGCCGCACGATTTCGAGGATCTGCGCCGGGCTGCGGATAAGTATATCAGCCAGGGCGTTTCTATGGGCGAGGGCTGGATGATTACCGCCGAAATGGCAGTGCTGGCGGAGACCGGCACGGAGAATATCATCTGCACCCAGCCGTTCGGCTGTCTGCCCAACCACATCGTGGCAAAAGGCATGGCGAGAACCATCAAGAACGCCTATCCCAACGCCAACATTGTGGCGATCGACTATGACCCCGGCGCAACACGGGTCAACCAGGAAAACCGCATCAAGCTGATGCTGGCGAACGCCCGGATGGAGCAGGAGAACAAGGTCTGATGGTGAAGTCCATTTGTTTTACCGGACACCGGCACATCGCCAAAGAAAAGCTGCCGGCGGCGCTGGCGGAGCTGCGGCGTGTGCTGGAAACGGCGATCCCTCAGGGGTTCGTGGATTTTTACGCCGGCGGTGCGCTGGGATGGGATACCTACTGCGCACAGACCGTGCTGGATCTCCGGGAAGAGTATCCCTGCATCGCCCTGCATCTGGTGCTGCCCTGTTCCCGTGCGGAGCAGACGGCACGCTGGACAGAGGCGCAGAAAGCCGCCTATGACTGCATCTACCGGGAGGCGGATTCCTGTGAGTTCGTCTCCGTGGACTATACCAAGGATTGTATGCGCCTGCGGAACAAGCGCCTGGTGGAGCTGGCGGACTGCTGCGTCTGTTTCTGTGGCGAGCCGGAGGGCAGGAGCGGCACGGCGCAGACCGTCCGCATGGCACGGCAAAAGGGCATCCCGGTTATCAATCTGGCATCGTGAAATACAAAAGCCACGTCGGCGTGACGTGGCTTTTTTTGCGTATGGAAAGGGATGCTCAGTTCCGGGCAGCAGCCTTTTCATTTCGCCGGAACAGCAGACGGAACAGCCAGCGCACCAGCGGTCCGATGTAGAACACCTGTAAGATCAGTGCCGCCGGAAAACACTGCCCGGCAAGCTGGATCCAGCGTGGGAAAAAGCCCGGGTTTACGCCGCCGTGGAGCAGGGACGCAAACAGCGTCACCGCCTGGACGACCATGGAGACCGTCAGCCCCTGCACCACCAGGGTGAACAGGATCTGGGGCAGTTCCCGTGGGTGCAGCAGTTTCAGTGCGATGCGTGGCGCAATGCGGCTGACGCCGAAAAAGACCAGCAGGAACACAAAGGCGAATTCGATCCACATTTCCCGGATGGACTGGGCGAACAGACCATAGGTCACGCCGCCTGCCCGGAGCACCCCGGTATAGCAGGTCATGGAAAAGACCATGCAGAATACCATCAAGGCGGTAAAGACCACGCTTTCCAGTTTTGTTTTTGGCATATGCAGTTATCCTCCTTTTCCGCAAAAAAAAGAAACGACATTAAAATATTCCGAGACCATCAGACATGGGTCTCAGAGATATTTAATGTCGTTTCTTTTATGCGGTTATTCTGTAATTATAATACCACGTTTTTTCAAATTTGTCAAGAGTGAATCAAACTAAAATCACGCAAATCATTTTTGCAACTGATGCACTTTGTGTTGAATTAGCAAGTCATAGGTTTGGCTGAAGAACGAATCCCCCTGTCAGCTTACGCTGACATCCCCCTTTTCAAGGGGGATTCCCCACAGAGTGGGGAAATGTCACCGTAGGTGACAAAGGGGACCGCTCAGTACGAGGTGGCACGGAGTGCCGGAGGGATTATCCCTTTTATTTGTTTGTTCTAATATCTCAGCACAAGGTGTACCTTACGTTATCGTTTCAAAGGCAGTTTTCTAAAAAATTGGTCCATGGCTTTTTCAAGAAATCCCTTGCATTTCCGGCGGAAATATGCTATACTGAAAACAGACTGACGGCACAGGCGGCGATGCCTGCGCCGGAAACAACCACAGGAGGATACTATGGCAAAGAAAAATCAGAAAATGGTGGAAGAGATCACGGCAATGGACGTGGATTTCGCACAGTGGTACACCGATATCTGCAAAAAGGCAGAGCTTGTCTCTTATACCAGTGTAAAGGGCTGTATGGTCATTCGTCCCTACGGCTATGCCATCTGGGAAAATATACAGCGCATCCTGGACGCAAAGTTCAAGGAAACCGGTCACGTGAACGTCAATATGCCCATGTTCATCCCGGAGAGCCTGCTCCAGAAGGAAAAGGATCACGTAGAGGGCTTTGCGCCGGAAGTGGCATGGGTCACCTACGGCGGCAGTGAAAAGCTGGAAGAGCGCCTGTGCGTTCGTCCGACTTCAGAGACTCTGTTCTGCGATCACTACAAGGACATCGTACACAGCTATCGTGACCTGCCGAAGCTGTACAACCAGTGGGTCAGCGTAGTGCGCTGGGAAAAGACCACCCGTCCGTTCCTGCGCTCCCGGGAATTCCTGTGGCAGGAAGGACACACCATCCACGCTACCGCAGAAGAGGCGATCCAGGAGACCGAGCGTATGCTGAACGTATACGCTGACTTTTGCGAAAAGTGCCTGGCAATGCCGGTGGTCAAGGGCAGAAAGACCGAGAGCGACAAGTTCGCCGGCGCTGTCTCCACCTATGCCATCGAGGCACTGATGCACGACGGCAAGGCGCTCCAGGCTGGTACATCCCACTACTTTGGGGACGGCTTTGCCAAGGCGTTCGGCATCCAGTTTGCCGGCAAGGACAACAAGCTGGCATATCCGCACCAGACCAGCTGGGGCATGACCACCCGTCTGATCGGCGCTATCATCATGACACACGGCGATGACAGCGGTCTGGTTCTGCCGCCGGCAGTGGCTCCCGTACAGGCTGTGATCGTCCCCATCGCACAGCACAAGGAAGGCGTTCTGGACAAGGCGAACGAGCTGTACCAGGCACTGGCTGCCAAGGGCATCCGGGTCAAGCTGGACGACTCCGACAACTCTCCGGGATGGAAGTTTGCGCAGTACGAGATGAAGGGCATTCCGGTTCGTATCGAGATCGGCCCGAAGGATATCGAGTCCGGACAGTGCGTGGTTGCTGCTCGCTTTAACGGCGAAAAGCAGACCGTTGCCCTGGACGAGAACTATGCGGCGCTGTGTGACACCGTGACCGACCTGCTGGAGAACGTGATCCCGCAGGGAATGTTCCAGAAGGCGCTGGAAAACCGGAAGAACAAGACCTATGTCTGCCAGACCATGGACGAGATCACCCAGGCGCTGGAAGAAAAGGGCGACGGCTTTATCGAGGCAATGTGGTGCGGCGACGAGGCGTGCGAGGACAAGGTGAAGGAAGTCACCGGCGTTGGCTCCCGCTGCATTCCGCTGAACCAGCAGCACATTTCCGACAAGTGCGTCTGCTGCGGCAAGCCGGCAAAGCACATGGTGCTGTGGGGCAAGGCATATTGATCTTACCGCAAACAGAAGAATAACAGCAGCCGTCCGGTTCGCCGGGCGGTTGTTTTTTGTTGTTGGATAAAATTGTTCCAGAATCACCGTAGGGGCGAACATCGTTCGCCCGAGACTCCTCTGACTCCTCCGGCACTGCGTGCCACCTCCTCTAAAAGAGGAGACTTTGCGAAATTGTCTCCTCTTATAGAGGAGATGCCCGGCAGGGCAGAGGAGTTGATTTGCCTCCCTTGAAAAGGGAGGTGGATGCTCCGTGAGGAGCATTCGGAGGGATAATCCCCCTGTCAGCTAACGCTGACATCCCCCTTTTCAAGGGGGACATTCTTAGAAATTAGTTTGTGTGCTTGAAAAATATTACCGTAGGGGCGAACATCGTTCGCCTGAGACTCCTCAGTCAAGCCTGCGGCTTGCCAGCTCGTACTGAGCGGTCCCCTTTGTCATCTACGATGACATTTCCCCACCCCGTGGGGAATCACCTCTGTAGAGGAGCCTTATATCGAGTTCTCGAAACAAAAATCCCCCGGAGGGGTCATAGGCAGCTTGTCTGCCGTGACGTTCCCCTTTCTTGAACGCTAAATTGGGGCGAAAGGTCAGCGGTGGCTTGCTATCCTTGGGCAAGTCTGCTGTCGCCATTTCCGCTGGGCGACGGACTGACCCGCCGTCCGTTGTAAATTGGCTATTGCAATTTTTGTTGTTTTCTTGTATAATAAAAGATACAGCATACCGGGAAGGCATAGGCTTTCGGGGGAACGGGTGCTGTTTTCGCATTCGTTTTGTTCCGGCAGAAAACCGCCCGGAACACTCGGGAAAGGAATCTCTATGAAACATATGACCAAAAAGATCGCCGGACTGAGCCTCGGTTTGGCGCTGGTGCTGGGCTGCGGCGTGGGTACGCTGTCGGCTGCGGCAACCTCGGTGGGCGATGTGATCGCTCATGCCTACGCTGTGGGTCTGCCGGAGGCGCAGATCCAGCAGTGCATCGCTCAGTACAGCGGCGGCAATTATACCTCCGAACAGTGCGATAGGGCAATCGCTGCCCTGGATAACTGGGCAAGCCAGCGTGACCAGAAGATCGAGGACGAACTGAACAAAGGCACTACTGCCCCGGCAGATAACGCCGACTCCTCCGCCGGCGAGACGACCACCACCGCCGCAAAGGCAAACGGCAGCAGCGCAGCGCAGACGACCACACCCTCTGCCAAGGATTTTATGGATATGACCCTGGATGAAAAGGTCAGCTATATCAATAGCCTGCCGGCAGATAAACGGGACAGCTTCGTGCAGAACATGAGCAACGACGAGCGCAACAGCTTTCTGAAACAGCTGGACACCAGCGACCAGCTGGATATCATCGCCAGCATGGCAGACGTGGGCGAGGCGTTCGGCGTGAACTTCTCGGTGGATGAGATCTCCGACGGCGCAATTTCCATCAGCGCCCATGACGCAGATGGCAACCTGGTGGGCGTGTCCACCTTTGGCAATACGGTAGAGGCGACCGGTATCCCGTATACCGTTCCGGTGCTGATCGGCGGTGGCGCAGTTGTCCTGGCGGCAGCCGGACTGGGCATCGTCCTCTGCCGCAGCAAGAAATCGTGAGGCGGCGTGTATGAAAAAGAAAACTACATCCAGACTGCCGCTGCCCCTGTTGGCGCAGATCCTGCTGCCGCTGCTGGTGGCTGTGCTTTGCGCCGGCATCCTGCTGCTGGGCAGCATTCGCCCGTATGAGATGGCGAAAACTTATCTGAAAGTTGCCTTTATGGACGGCAGCGGCGTTGTTTCTGACAACGGCACAAACGGGCTGAACATCGTCCAGACGGACATCGACACCGACTATACCGGCGAGACCGCAGAAGAGGGTACGCCGGTGGTCTCGGACTATGGCAGCCAGTGTGCTGTGCTGGAGGCGAAATCCATCGGACTGTATGCGCCGGTCTACTGGGGCGGCGGTGCGGAACTGCTGGAAGAGGGCGCCTGCCAGACACCGGCATCTGCACTGCTGGGCGCATCGGGAAACTCTGTCATCAGCGCCCATGTCAACACCTTTTTCCATGATCTGAACCAGCTGAAGGTGGGGGATACGGTGACGGCGTATACCACCTACGGCAAATTCACCTATGAGGTCACGGAGCAGATCACCTTTGACGCATCGGACAAGTCTTATTTGAAAAAGACGGACGACGAGCGTCTGACCCTGTACACCTGCGAGATGCAGCTCCTCGGCTCATCCTCGAAACGGGTGGGCGTGGTCTGCAAGCTGACGGATAAGGCGTTCTATACCGATGCCGGCACAAGTGCGGAAGGAGGCAACCAATGAGCAAAGCAACAACTTCCGGAATGGGAAAAGGCGGACTGCTGCTCCGGCTGATCCTGTCGATTCTGCTGGTGTTTTCCCTGCTGGGAACAGTGGGCAGCGCCGTGGGCGTTTCCGTCCTGTGCGGTCCGTCCCAGCTGATCTCCCAGATGCACCGACACGATGCTGGTCAGAAGGTCTACGACAGCCTGAATACCAGGTTCCAGAACGACTATAACACCACCGCTGTCCCGGCAGAGGTATACATGGACACCATCTCCGTGGACTGGCTGGAACAGTGCATGGAGAACAAGGTGACGGCGCTCTATGGAAAAGGCAGCGGAGACATTGATTTTTCGGCACTGGAGAGCAGCATCACAGACTACTTTGAAAAGTACGCAGAGGAGAACAACTGCGCAAAGGATGATACCTACAACGAAAAGCTCCGGGAGACCATCGACAACGGAGAAAAGGTCATCTCCGATGCCACAGACCTGCTGCGGACAGAGACCCTCCAGAAATCGGGCTATCTGTCCAAGCTGCATAAGCTGCGGACACTGACCTTTGCAGGCGAGGGTGTCTGCGGCGTGCTGACGGTACTGCTGCTGTTGCTGCTGCGGAACCGCTACTGGATCGGCACCGGCTGTTTCGGCGCAGGCGCATTGCTGACTGCCGGGGCAGGGGTGATCTTCGGCACAGGCGTGATCCATCGGTTCGTACTGAAAGAGGCGGCTGTTTACGCCGTCGTCACCGGCACGATGACGGCACTCACCACGGCGGTGCTGGTCTCCGGCATCGTCCTGCTGGCGCTGGGCGTGGTGCTGCTGGCACTGCATCTGAAAGGACAGCGCTCGGAGAAAGCGGAATAAAGGCAACACCGCACAAAGCTTGTGCGTAAGATGCGAAGCCGGATTTTTCGGCAGATTGCATAGAAATTTCGCAGGCATACTTTGTAGTCGCAATCAATCCTAGTGCGACGCTCCTTTGTCCTCGGGCAGAATCCTGCCTCGAACGCAGTCGTCTGGCAAGGAATTTCTGGGCAATATGACGGAAAATCAGCAAGCAGATTGCGTGCAAAGCCGTCAGGCGGGCTTTGTGCGGGGTTGCCTAAAGACAAATCCAGACAGAAACAGCCGCACGGCAGGAGATGCTGTGCGGCTATACTATTTATATAGGGATTTCGGCGTGCAGGAGACCGGTAAAAGCGTGAATTTTGCGGCTTTACAAAAAGTTTACAAAATAATCGAAAGAAAAATCGGCAAAAGGCTTGCATTCCTTCCGGAAAGATGCTATAATATACAAGCGTGATTGCAATAGATATGCGATGAAGCGAAAGGTTGCTGGCGGTATGTCAGGTAATTTTCGTGGAGTATGTCCGATTTAAAACCGGGCGAATCAGGATAACCACACAGTCTGTGTACATTTCACCAGCATGGCTCTAGCTATGCCGGTTTGTACTGCTGTTTGCACTGGCTCGGAAACATTTGCGTTTTCGAGCTTTTTTGTACGCCGGCGCTGGAAACACCCGGCGGCGTGGAAAACTTCCTGACGGAGAGCAGAAATTCTCCGGCCCCCCAACAATACGAAGGAGGCGAAAAAAATGGCAGTCAACGAAAAAATCAGAATCAAGATCAAGGGCTATGAGCACGCTACAGTAGATGCAGCAGCAGCCAAGATCGTAGAGGCAGCAAAGAGAAGCGGTTCTCAGGTTTCGGGTCCGATCCCGCTCCCGACCGATAAGGAGATCGTCACCATCCTGCGTGCAACTCACAAGTACAAGGATAGCCGTGAGCAGTTCGAGCGCCGTACTCACAAGCGCTTGATCGACGTTGTACGTCCGACGCAGAAGACCACTGAGGCTCTGCAGAAGCTGGAGATCCCGGCAGGCGTAGACATCGTAATGGAACTCAAGTAAGAATCTCTGATTCTGAAAGCGGCAGAAATTGCCGCAGGGCGGTAGGCATACCGCCGGTCATGTTGACGGATCTGAATCGTCAACCAATAACCAACAGGAGGAAATCAAAATGCAGAAAGCAATTATCGGCAAGAAGGTCGGCATGACCCAGATCTTCGATGAAGCCGGAAAAGTGATCCCGGTTACTGTTGTAGAAGCTGGCCCGTGCGTTGTCATCCAGAAGAAGACAACCGAAAACGACGGCTATGATGCAGTTCAGCTGGGCTATGGCGATGTGACCACAAAGCACGTTACCAAGCCGATGCAGGGACACTTCGCAAAGGCAGATGTCGCAGCCAAGAAGACACTGAAGGAATTCCGTCTGGCTGACTGCGCAGCTCTGAACGTAGGCGATGTCGTAAAGGCAGACACTTTCGCAGTAGGCGACAGCGTAGATGTCAGCGGCACCAGCAAAGGTAAGGGCTATGCCGGCGCAATCAAGCGTCACAATCAGCGCACACTGAGAGAAACTCACGGTACTGGTCCGGTAGGCCGCCAGCCTGGTTCTATGGGTGCCTGCTCCTCCCCGTCCCGTATCTACAAGGGCAAGGGTATGGCAGGTCACATGGGCGCTGAAAAGGTTACCATACAGAATCTGGAAATCGTAAAGGTTGACAGTGAAAATAACCTGATCGCCATCAAGGGTGCTGTCCCGGGCGCAAAGGGTGGAATTGTTGTCATCACTGACAGCGTGAAAGCGTAAGGAAGGAGGAAACATCAATGGCAAAGATTGCAGTATTTGATATGGCTGGCCAGCAGGTGTCTGAGAGAGAACTTTCGGATGCAGTTTTCGCAGTGACTCCTAACGAGGCAGTGATGCACGCAATGGTCGTAAATTATCTGGCAAATCAGCGTCAGGGCACACAGTCTACACTGACCCGCACTGAGGTTGCCGGCGGCGGCAGAAAGCCGTGGAGACAGAAGGGAACAGGTCACGCAAGACAGGGTTCTATCCGTGCTCCGCAGTGGGTACACGGCGGCGTTGCACTGGGCCCGAAGCCCCGTGACTATCGTTACGCTCTGACCAAGAAGACAAGAAGAGTTGCTATGAAGTCTGCACTCTCCACAAAGGTTCTGGATCAGAACATGATCGTTCTGAACTCCCTGAAGGTGGAAGAATTCAAGACAAAGACCATCGTTGCAATGCTGAAGGCACTGAACGTAGAGGGCAAGGCTCTGCTGGTTACCGCTGAGGCTGACCAGAAGGTCGTTAAGAGTGCAGCAAATATCGCAGGCGTGAAGACGGCAGCTGTCAACACCCTGAATGTATATGACATCCTCAACTATGACAAGTTCATCGTTGCAGAGGATGCTGTCGCAAAGATCGAGGAGGTGTACGCAAAATGAAAGCAGCACAGGATATCATTCTGACTCCGGTCATCACCGAGCGCAGCGTCGACGATATGGCTGAGAGCAAGTACACTTTCAAAGTAGCAAAGGATGCCAACAAGGTTGAAATTGCAAAGGCAGCAGAAGAACTGTTTCAGGTACAGGTTCTGAAGGTTAACACCGTAAACTGCACCGGTCACACCAAGCGCATGGGCAGAAGCGTAGGCAAGCGCCCGGATTTCAAGAAGGCTGTTATCACCATCAATCCGGAGCCGACCGCAGACAAGGACGGCAAGAAGCGCAAGGGTACCATCGAATTCTTCGACGGTATGTTCTAAGTTACAGATAATTAACAGGCTGTAACAAGTATGGGAGTGATGCTCCCGCAAATCTGGCATTTTATGAGGAGTGAAAAGAATGGCCATTAAGACCTATAAACCGACGACCCCGTCTCGCAGAAATATGACTGTGACCGATTATTCGGGTCTGTCGAAGGTAAAGCCGGAGAAGAGCCTGCTCGAGCCGCTGAAGAAGAACTCGGGCCGCAACAGCTACGGCAGAATCACCGTTCGTCACAGAGGCGGCGGTAACCGCAGAAAATATCGTGTCATCGACTTCAAGCGCAGCAAGGACGGCGTGAACGCAACTGTTCTGACTCTGGAATACGATCCGAACAGAAGCGCATTCATCGCACTGGTTCAGTATGAGGATGGCGAAAAGCGCTACATCCTGGCAGCTGAAGGCCTGAAGGTCGGCGACGTAGTTCGCTCTGGCTCTGATGCAGACATCAAGCCGGGTAACGCACTGAAACTGATCGACATCCCGGTTGGTACCTTTATCCACGCAATTGAGCTGTATCCGGGCAAGGGCGCACAGCTGGTACGCAGCGCCGGCAACATGGCTCAGCTGATGGGCAAGGAAGGTGCTTTCGCACTGGTTCGTCTGCCTTCCGGCGAAATGAGAAAAGTTCCGATCGAGTGCCGTGCTTCTATCGGCCAGGTTTCTAACATCGACCACGAAAACGTACATTACGGTAAGGCTGGCCGCATGAGAAACAAGGGCTGGAGACCGACAGTCAGAGGTTCTGTTATGAACCCGAACGATCACCCGCACGGTGGTGGTGAAGGTAAGTCTCCGATCGGTCGTCCGGGACCTGTTACTCCTTGGGGTAAGCCGGCTCTGGGTTATAAGACTCGTGCAAAGCACAAGGCATCCGATAAGTATATTGTAAAGCGCCGCAACGGTAGATAAGGGAAAGGAGGAACACACTCATGAGCAGAAGTATCAAAAAGGGACCTTACGTCCAGGAAGTCCTCCTCAAGCGTGTACAGGCAATGAACGAAGCCGGCGAGAAGAAAGTGCTCAAGACATGGAGCCGTTCTTCTACCATTTTCCCGGATTTCGTAGGCCACACTATCGCTGTGCATGACGGTCGCAAGCACGTTCCGGTATATGTAACAGAAGATATGGTAGGACACAAACTGGGTGAATTCGCACCGACAAGAACCTTTAAGGGTCACGCTGGTTCTAAGACATCCAATAACGGAAAGTAAGCGGAAGGAGGAGATCACATGGAAGCAAGAGCATATCTGAGAAATGCCCGCATTTCACCCCGCAAGGTGCAGATCGTTCTGGATCTGATTCGTAATAAGCCTGTTGATATCGCACTGGCAACTCTGGACCTCACTCCGAAGGCTGCCAGCCCGCTGCTGGAAAAGCTTTTGAAGTCCGCAATTGCAAATGCAGAAAACAATCACAGCATGAACAAGGATAATCTTTATGTTGCAGAGTGCTTCGTAACACCGGGTCCGACCATGAAGCGGATCATGCCGAGAGCACAGGGCAGAGCCTATCGCATTTTGAAGAGAACTTCACATATCACGATTGTTCTGAAAGAAGAAGAGTAAAATCCAGTAGGAGGTTGAGTTATGGGCCAGAAGGTTAATCCGCACGGTCTCCGTGTCGGCGTCATTAAAGATTGGGATTCCCGCTGGTTTGCGAATAAGTCTGACTTCGGCGATACGCTGGTAGAAGATTATAACGTTCGTAAGTTCATCAAGAAGAACCTGTATGCAGCAGGTGTTCCGAAGATCGAGATCGAGCGTTTCGCAGATAAGGTTAGAATCCACATCCACTGCGCAAAGCCGGGCGTTGTTATCGGCCGTGGCGGCGCAGAGATCGAAAAACTGCGTGCGCAGCTGGAAAAAATGCTGAACAAGCAGGTTTATGTCAACATCGTAGAAGTAAAGCAGCCGGATATGGATGCACAGCTGGTAGCTGAAAAGATCGCACTGGATCTGGAGAATCGTATCTCCTTCCGCCGTGCAATGAAGCAGTCCATCGGCAGAACCATGCGCCTGGGCGCAAAGGGTATCAAGACAAAGGTTTCCGGCAGACTGGGCGGTGCAGAAATCGCTCGTTCCGAAAGCTATCACGAAGGTACCATTCCGCTTCAGACCATCCGTGCTGATATCGACTATGGTTTCGCAGAAGCCCACACCACCTATGGCCGCATCGGCGTAAAGGTTTGGATCTATAAGGGCGAAGTTCTCAAGGGTGACGCTGCTAAGGCTGCCGCTCAGAGAGAAAAGGTAGAGAGAAAGTCCCGGGACAACAACCGTGGCGGCAGAGATGACCGCCGCCGTCGTGACAACCGGAACGGTGACCGCAGAAATGGCGGCAATTTCCGCCGTGACGCTAGAAGAGAAGGAGGTAACCAGTAATGCTGCTTCCTAAGAGAGTAAAATACCGTCGTGTTCACAGAGGACGTATGACGGGTAAGGCAACCAGAGGTAATTTCGTAAGCAACGGTGAGTACGGCATCCAGGCACTGGAGCCGGCATGGATCACCTCAAACCAGATCGAAGCAGCCCGTATCGCTATGACTCGTTATATCAAGCGTGGCGGTCAGGTTTGGATCAAGATTTTCCCGGATAAGCCGGTAACAAAGAAGCCGCTCGGCACTCGAATGGGTTCCGGTAAGGGCGCTCCGGAGTACTGGGTAGCAGTCGTTAAGCCGGGCAGAGTTATGTTCGAGATCGCAGGCGTTCCGGAAGAGACCGCACGTGAGGCAATGCGTCTGGCTATGCACAAGCTGCCGATCAAGTGTAAGTTTGTAAAGGCTGAAAAAGGAGGCGAGCAGTAATGAAAGCAACCGAGATCAAAAATATGCCGGTAGATGAGCTGAACGCAAAGCTGGACAGCTTGAAGGAAGAGCTCTTTGCACTTCGTTTCCAGCTCGCAGCAAATCAGCTTGAAAATACAGCTCGCATTAAGGCTGTTAAAAAGGACATTGCTCGTGTAAAGACAGCACTGCGTCTGTCTGCACAGCAGTAAGTAGGAGGGTTTTACTGTGGCTGAGAGAAATTTGAGAAAAACCAGAGTCGGCTTGGTTGTCAGCGATAAGATGGATAAGACTGTCGTTGTAGCTATCGTCGATAATGTAAAACACCCGCTGTATAAGAAGATTGTCAAGAGAACCGTTCGCCTGAAGGCACACGACGAAAAGAACGAGTGCAGAGTCGGCGACCGTGTTGAGGTTATGGAGACCCGTCCGCTGTCCAAGGACAAGAGATGGCGTGTCATCGAAATCCTCGAAAAGGCAAAGTAATTCGAAAACATCAATAGAGTACAAACAGAACGGTTTCCGATAAGGTCGGAAGCGATTCTGAAAGGAGGAACTCGCTGTGATTCAGATGCAGTCTTATATGAAGGTTGCGGATAACACCGGTGCGAAAGAACTGATGTGCATCAGAGTTCTCGGCGGCACTCGCAGAAGATATGCCAATATCGGCGATGTCGTAGTCGCATCTGTTAAGAAAGCAACACCCGGCGGCGTGGTTAAGAAGGGCGATGTGGTCAAGGCCGTAATCGTTCGTTCTAAGAAGGGCCTTCGCAGAGAAGACGGAACCTATATCCGTTTCGATGAGAACGCTGCTGTTATTATTCGTGATGACAAAAACCCGAAGGGCACTCGTATCTTTGGGCCGGTAGCAAGAGAGCTCCGTGATAAGGATTACATGAAGATCCTGAGCCTCGCACCGGAAGTACTGTAAGGCGGAGGTGTCAAGATGAGTAAGGTACACGTAAAAACAGGTGACACCGTTGTCCTGCTGACTGGTAAGGATGAATATCTGTACAATGACCCGAAGGATAAGTCCAAGGGCAGAAAGACCGGCAAGGTCGTAGCAGTCAGCCCGAAGGAAGGCAAGGTTATCGTTGAAGGTTTCAACGTGGTAACCAAGCACGTAAAGCCCACTCGTATGGGTCAGGTCGGCGGCATCGTCGAGACCGAAGGTGCACTGTACGCATCTAAGGTACAGCTGGTTTGCCCGAAGTGCGGCAAGCCCACCAGAATCGGTCACGTGATCGAGGACGGCAAAAAGCTGCGCACCTGCAAAAAGTGCGGCAAATCTTTTGAGTAAAGGAGAAACGATATGTCTACGCTGAAAGATTATTACAATAGCACCGTTGCTCCTGCAATGATGAAGAAATTCAACTATGAAAATGTCATGCAGATCCCGAAGCTCGACAAGGTTGTTGTTAACGTAGCAGCCGGCGAAGCAAAGGAAAATGCAAAGGTGATCGATGCGATCATGACAGATCTGGCAGCAATCACCGGTCAGAAGCCGGTCGTTTGCCGTGCAAAGAAGTCGGTCGCTAACTTCAAACTGCGTGAGGGTATGCCGATCGGCGTTAAAGTTACCCTGCGCGGCGAAAAGATGTATGAGTTCGTATACAAGCTGTTTAATGTCAGCTTCCCCCGTGTACGTGACTTCCGTGGAATCAACGGCAATTCCTTCGACGGTAAGGGCAACTACTCTACCGGTATCAAGGAACAGCTGATCTTCCCGGAAATCGAGTACGATAAGATCGACAAGGTAAGAGGTATGGATATCAACTTCATCACAACGGCACAGACCGATGAGGAAGCAAAAGAACTGCTGTCTCTCCTCGGCGCACCGTTTGCGAAGTAATCAGGGAGGAAACAGTCATGGCAAAAAAGGCAATGAAATTAAAGCAGCAGAGAACTCCCAAGTTTTCCACACGTGCTTACACCCGTTGTAAGATTTGCGGAAGACCCCATTCTTATCTGAGAAAGTACGGCATCTGCCGTGTTTGCTTCCGTGAACTGGCTCATGAGGGCAAGATTCCGGGCGTAAAGAAGGCAAGCTGGTAAAAAGGAGTTCTACGAAAAGGAGGTCATTGGCATGCAGATTACAGATACAATAGCAGACATTCTGACAAGAATTCGTAATGCGAGTTCCGCACGGCACGCCACAGTTGACGTTCCCGCTTCCAATGTAAAGAAGGCAATTACCCAGATCCTGTTGGACGAAGGCTACATCAAGGGCTTTCAGGTAATTGAGGACGGCAAGCAGGGCGTGATCCGCATCACACTGAAGTATACAGACAACCGCTCTCCGGTCATCACCGGTCTGCGCCGGGTTTCCAAGCCGGGTCTGCGTATTTATTCCAGCTGTGAAGATATGCCGAAGGTACGCAAGGGATTGGGTATTGCAATCGTTTCTACCTCTAAGGGCATTATGACAGACAAGAAGGCTCGTGAGCTGAACGTCGGCGGCGAAGTCTTAGCATTCGTTTGGTAAGGAGGACACGGGATTATGTCAAGAATAGGAAAAAAACCGGTTAGTGTTCCTTCTGGCGTTGAAGTAAAGTGCGAAGACAACCTGGTAACCGTAAAGGGCGCAAAGGGCACACTGTCCAGACAGTTCTCGAAGGAACTGGGCATCGCAGTTGAAAACGGCGAAGTGATCGTAACTCGTCCGACTGACGACAAAGAGCATCGCTCTCTGCACGGTCTGACCAGAACACTGATCGCAAATATGATCGAAGGCGTAACCAACGGTTACTCCAAGACCCTCATCATCGAGGGTGTCGGCTATCGTGCCGCAAAGAAGGGCAAGGACGTCGTTATGAACCTGGGCTATTCTCACCAGGTTATCGTCACCGAAAATGACGACATCAAGCTGGAAGTTCCGCAGCCGAATACCATCGTCGTAAGTGGTATCGACAAGCAGAAGGTCGGCCAGTTTGCCGCAGAAGTACGTGAAAAGCGTCCGCCGGAGCCTTATAAGGGCAAGGGCATCCACTATGTCGACGAGCGTATCATCCGCAAGGAAGGTAAAGCCGGCAAGGGCAAGAAGTAAGCAGAAAGGAGTAAACCGCTATGATTAAAAAGATGGATAGCAAGAAAGCCAGAGCAAAAAGACACGCAAGAGTTCGGTCGAAGATCTCCGGTACTCCTGAGCGTCCCCGTCTGTGCGTTTACCGTTCTACAAAGCATATCTATGCACAGCTGATCGACGATGTCAACGGTGTGACCCTGGCATCCGCATCCAGCATGGATAAGGCATTTGAAGGCGAAGGCGGCAATGTTGAAGGCGCACGCAAGGTCGGCGAAATGATCGCAAAGCGTGCAGCAGAAAAGAACATCACTGATGTTGTATTCGACAGAGGCGGCTATCTGTACCACGGCAGAGTCAAGGAACTGGCTGAGGGTGCAAGAGAAAACGGACTGAAGTTCTAAAACAGGGGAGGTATTACTTTGGCTAAAATTGATCCGCAGGGACTGGAACTGGCTGAAAAGGTCGTTTCCATTAACCGAGTATCCAAGACCGTAAAGGGCGGCCGTATCATGAAGTTTGCTGCACTGGTAGTAGTAGGCGACGGAAACGGTATCGTGGGCTTCGGTCTCGGCAAGTCCGGCGAAGTTCCGGACGCAATCCGCAAGGGCATTGAAGATGCCAAGAAGAATCTCATCCAGATCCCGCTGAAGGGCACCAGCATTCCGCACGAGATCGTCGGAAAGTTCGGCGCAGGCGAGGTCCTGATGAAGCCGGCTGCTCCCGGTACCGGTGTTATCGCCGGCGGTCCGGTTCGTGCAGTCATCGAAGTTGCTGGTATCAAGGATATCCGTACCAAGTCGCTGCGCTCTAACAATCCGTGCAACGTGGTACGTGCAACCATCAACGGTCTGGCTTCTTGCACTACAGCAGCTGAAGTTGCTGAAAAGAGAGGCAAGACTGTAAAAGAGATCTATAAATAAGGAGGGTGCGAAATGGCAAAGAATATCAAGCTCGTAAAAAGCCTGATCGGTCGCAAGAAGGATCAGATTGCTACAGCAAATTCGCTGGGTCTGAAGAAGGTCGGCGATGTCAGCGTACAGCCTGAAAATGAGGCAACCCTCGGCAAGATTCAGAAAATTTCTCACCTCGTAGAGGTAACAGAGGCATAAGTTAATATCTAAGGAGGTGCAATAGCATGAAGCTTCACGAATTGTCCCCGGCTCCGGGCTCGACAAAGGAAGTAAAGCGTATCGGCCGTGGCCACGGCTCTGGTAACGGTAAGACCGCAGGTAAGGGTCACAAGGGTCAGAACGCCCGCAGCGGCGGCGGCGTACGCATCGGTTTTGAAGGCGGTCAGATGCCGCTGACCAGACGTATCCCGAAGAGAGGTTTTAACAACATCTTTGCAAAGGAATACGCTATCGTAAACGTTTCAGATCTGAACAAGTTCACAGAGGGTACTGTCGTTGACGCAGAGCTGCTGAAGGCAGCCGGCCTGATCAAAAAGGCTTGCGACGGCGTTAAGGTACTCGGTGACGGTGAGCTGACAACCAAGCTGACTGTTAAGGCTGCAAAGTTCACAAAGAGCGCAGTCGAAAAAATCGAAAAGGCTGGCGGAAAAGCAGAGGTGATGTAACGTGTTCAAGACGTTGAGAGATGCTTGGAGTATTCCGGAGATCCGGAAAAAGCTCCTGTACACATTACTGATGCTCCTGATTTTCCGTCTCGGAAGCGCCGTAGTCGTTCCGTTCCTGGACACCTCTACGGTAAGCACCTGGATGGCATCCAACGCAACCGGCGGTAACTTCCTGGAATACCTGGATATCATCACCGGTGGTGCGCTGTCTCAGGCAACCGTATTTTCTCTGTCCATCACCCCGTACATCAACGCTTCTATCATCATGCAGCTGCTGACTTATGCACTGCCTCCGCTGGAGCGTATGCGTGATGAGGGCGAAGAGGGACAGAAAAAGCTCAACAAAATCACAGCTGCTGTTTCCTTGGCACTGTCCGTGTTCATGTCCTTTGCTTATTATCTGACGCTGAAAAATCAGATGAACGCAGTCGTGGACGGCGGTTCTAAGGCAGCCAACGTCTTTATCGCATTTGTTATCATCCTGTCCTTTATTGCTGGTACTTCCATCGTCGTTTGGATGGGCAACCAGATCAACGATAAGGGTATCGGAAACGGTATCTCCATGCTCCTGTTCGCCGGCATTCTTGCAAGATTCCCGGTTATGGCAGGTACTCTGGGAGAACTCACCAAAAACGAACCCCAGCGCTACTTCTTCGAGAGCCTGGGCATCCTGGTACTGTTCATCGCAATGATCGCTTTCATTGTATTCATGAACGCATCAGAACGCCGGATCCCGATCCAGTATGCAAAGCGTGTTGTCGGCAGAAAACAGTATGGCGGCCAGTCTACCCACATTCCGGTAAAGGTTTGCATGAGCGGCGTTATGCCGATCATCTTCGCCATGTCCTTTATGTCTCTGCCCAGCACCATCAGCCTGTTTAAGCCGGTATACACAGACCCCACCGGCTTCTGGCAGAAGTTCTATAACGGATTTATCAACTTCTTTAATACAAGAACTTGGACCTATGCACTGATTTACTTCATTCTGATCATTGCGTTCAACTACTTCTATGTATCCATGCAGTATAATCCGATCGAAATCGCCAACAACCTTCGTCAGAGCAACGGCGGCATCCCGGGCATCCGTCCCGGCAAGCCGACTTCGGACTATATCCAGCGTGTTCTCTCCAAGATCACTCTGGTGGGTGCGTTCTTCCTGGGCATCATTGCGATCTTCCCGATCGCTCTGAACTGGATGGACCCGAACCTCAGTTCTCTGGCAATGGGTGGTACTACCATCCTGATCGTTGTCAGCGTAGCACTGGAAACCGTCCGCACGCTGGAGTCTGAAATGATGATGCGTCATCATAAGGGCTTCCTCGAATAAGCAAGGAGGCATATTCCCATGAATCTGATTCTCTTAGGCGCACCGGGTGCCGGCAAAGGCACTCAGGCAGAAGTGATCTCACAGGCACTGTCGATCCCCCAGATTTCCACCGGCAATATGCTGCGTGAGGCAGTCCGCACCGGCACCGAATACGGTGTCAAGGCAAAGGCTGCAATGGACAGCGGTGCCCTGGTCTCCGATGATATCGTCATCGGCATCCTGAAGGAACGCATTGCACAGGACGACTGCAAGAATGGTTTCATTCTGGACGGTTTTCCCCGCAGCGTGCCTCAGGCAGAAGCGCTGGACGAAATGGGCGTGAAGATCGACAAGGTTCTGGAGATCTTCGTTCCCGACGAGACCATCAAGCAGCGTGTCTCTGGCAGAAGAGTCTGCGAGGGCTGCGGTGCAACCTATCACATTCAGTTCAAGCCGTCAAAGGTTGAGGGCGTCTGCGACAAGTGCGGCGCAAAGACCATCATCCGCAAGGATGACCAGCCGGAAACCGTGCTGGACCGTCTTGCCGTTTATCACAAGACGACTGAACCGCTGAAGGCATATTACGAAAAGCAGGGCAAGCTCGAGACCGTCATCGGTCAGGAGGAAGTGGCTGATACCACTGCTCTGGTATTGAAGGCTGTGGGCGTAAAATGAGTGTGACGATCAAATCTAAGTCTGATATACAGAAATTGCGGGAGGCAGGCAGAATCGCTGCAAACGCACTGGTCCATGCCGGAAAGGTGATGCACCCCGGTATGACCACCAAGCAGCTGGATAAGTCCATTCACGATTTTATCGTGGGCTGCGGCGCAGTTCCTACCTTTTTGGGCTACGGCGGTTTTCCGGCAAGTGCCTGCATTTCGATCAACGACGAAATCATTCACGGTATCCCCAGTCACAAGCGTGTCATCCACGAGGGCGACATCGTCAGCGTGGACGTGGGCGCAACCTTTAACGGATTTGTCGGCGACACAGCGTATACCTTCGCTGTGGGCGATATCTCTGAGGAGGCAGCAGATCTGCTGCGTGTGACAGAAGCCAGCCTGTACGCTGCCATTGATGCGGCACAGGTGGGCGCACGTCTCGGTGATGTGTCTCATACCGTGGAAGAATATTGCGGTTCCCGTGGGTACGGTATTGTACGGGAATACTGCGGACACGGAATCGGCCGTGAAATGCACGAGGATCCGGAAGTGCCGAACTACGGCAAGCCCGGTCACGGACTGCGGCTGATGCCCGGCATGACGTTCTGCATTGAACCGATGATCAACGGAAAAGGCGATGCCGTCCGTGTTCTCGGTGACGGCTGGACGGTCGTGACCCGCAGCGGCTCTCTTGCGGCGCATTTTGAACACGAAATTGCAGTGACGCAGGATGGACCGGTGATTCTAACCAGACCGTAACGGAGGTTTCCGGATGGAAATAACGAGAGGTCTGGTGGTCCGTGCGCTCGCCGGACGGGATATGGGAGGATTTTTCGTGGTACTGTCTGTGGACGGCGGCTATGCCGAGATCGCAGACGGAAAGCGGCGCCGGCTGGCGTCGCCCAAGCGGAAGAATCTCCGCCATCTCCAGCGGACGAACCAGTGCATCGCACTGGACGGCGTGACGGACAAAAAGCTCAGAAATTTGTTGAAACAATATCAGGCGTGTGAGCAGTGACTCATATGCCCCGAAGATACCCATTGGGGAGGTTATCAATTTGTCAAAGCAGGATGTCATTGAGGTAGAAGGCGTCGTTCTCGAATCTTTGCCGAATGCAATGTTTAAGGTGGAGCTGCAAAACAAGCACACCATTCTGGCACACGTTTCCGGTAAGCTGCGGATGAACTACATTCGCATCGTGCCGGGAGACAAGGTGACCGTCGAGATGTCGCCCTATGATCTGACCAAGGGCAGAATCACTTGGAGAGCCAAGTAATTGTGCAGATAACGCACAGGGAAACCGGTTCCGGAATTCTCCGGAATGTCGTTTTCCATCGTAAATAGCGCAGGCGGCATCGTCCGGCTGCACAGTTGTTCCGAGAAGGAGGACAGTTGCAATGAAAGTAAGACCTTCCGTAAAGCCGATTTGCGAAAAATGCAAGGTGATTAAGCGTAAAGGCAAAGTAATGGTAATCTGCGAAAATCCGAAGCATAAGCAGCGTCAGGGCTAAGCTCGGGATTTTTAACATGGAGGTGCAAGAAGAATGGCAAGAATCGCAGGCGTAGACCTTCCGAAGAACAAGCGGATCGAGATCGGTCTGACTTATATCTACGGAATTGGCCGCAGCACAGCAGATGAGATCCTGGCAGGTACCGGCGTAAACCCGGATATCCGTGTCAAGGACCTGTCCGAAGAGGACGTAGCAAAGCTGCGTGACTATATTGACAAGCACATCGTGGTTGAGGGTGACCTCCGCCGTGAAGTTGCTCTGAACATCAAGAGACTCGTAGAGATCGGTTGCTATCGTGGCGTTCGTCACCGCAAGGGTCTGCCGGTAAGAGGCCAGCGGACAAAGACAAACGCAAGAACCCGCAAGGGTCCGGTAAAGACCATCGCAAACAAGAAGAAGTAAGGGAGGGTATTTCGTTTTGGCACAGCAGAAAGGCAAGAAGGTTGTTGTTCGTCGCCGCAGAGAACGTAAGAACATTGAAAACGGCGCTGTACACATTCAGTCTACATTCAACAACACCATCGTAACGATCACCGATACACAGGGCAATGCCATTTCATGGGCAAGCTCCGGCGGACTGGGCTTCCGTGGTTCCAGAAAGTCGACTCCGTTTGCAGCACAGACCGCAGCAGAGACTGCAGCTAAGGCAGCAATGGAACACGGCCTGAAGTCGGTAGAAGTATACGTAAAGGGACCGGGATCTGGTCGTGAGGCTGCGATCCGTGCACTGCAGACTGTAGGTCTGGAAGTCAAGATGATCAAGGATGTTACTCCGATCCCTCACAATGGATGCCGTCCGCCCAAGAGACGTCGTGTCTAATCACACTAGCAGGAGGTGTAATATATCATGGCAGTAAGCAGAGAACCGATTCTCAAGAGATGCCGCTATCTGGGTATCAGCCCGATGGTTATGGGTGTCTCCAAGCAGTCTAACCGCAATCCGGGTGCAGGAAACCGCAGAAAGGTTTCTGAATACGGAATGCAGCTGAAAGAAAAGCAGAAGCTGAAGTTTATCTACGGCGTAGGCGAAAAGCAGTTCTATCACCTGTTCGAAATCGCATCTAAGATGGAGGGCAAGGCTGGTGACAACTTGATCGCTTGCCTGGAATCCCGTCTGGACAGTGTGGTATTCCGCATGGGTCTCGCTCTGACCCGCAGAGAAGCAAGACAGCTGGTAACTCATGGTCACTTTACCGTAAACGGCCAGCGTGTGGATATCCCGTCTTATCGTGTCAAGGAAGGCGACGTTGTCGCTCTGTCTGAAGGCAGCCGTGACAGCGGTAAGTTCAAGGACGTTGTTGAACAGACCGCAGACCGTACCGTTCCGGTATGGCTGGAACCGGATAAGGAAAACTTCTCCGCTAAGATCGTTCGTATGGCTAAGCCGGAAGATCTGGACTATGAAGTTGCAGCACACTTGATCGTCGAGTTGTACTCCAAGTAATCATCTGCAATTTACGGAACATGAGAAGGATCTCTTTGGAAATCACCGCTGTCCCATTCCGGACGGCTCTGGTTTCCTGAGGGATCTTACGCAAGGTCCTGACGTACCAAGGAGCATCTGCGGCCGTGGTATGCCAGGAACAACCACAGACAAAGCTACCAAGCATAGGAGGGTGTTTTTATGCTGGAGAAGATTGAAAAGCCGGAACTCGACACAGTGGATCTGCGAAGCGACGGAAAATACGGTAAGTTTGTATTGGCACCGCTGGAACGTGGCTATGGTATCACCCTTGGCAACAGTCTGCGGCGTGTGCTGCTCTCCTCATTGCCCGGTGTGGCTGTGAATTCCGTGAAGATTGATGGCGTACACCATGAATTGAGTACGATTCCCGGTGTGAAAGAGGATGTGACCGAGATCATCCTCAGCCTGAAGGGACTCACCGCAAAGCTCTACGGCGACGGACCGAAAACGGTTTATATCGAAGCCGAGGGCGAGTGCGAAGTTACCGCCGGCGACATCAAGACCGACTCTGAAGTGAATATCCTCGACCCGGGTATGCACATCGCAACCCTGGGAAAAGGCGCAAAGCTGTATATGGAAATCGTCATTGATCGTGGCAGAGGCTATGTCTCTGCGGAGCGCAACAAGCAGATGATGAATACTCCAATTGATGTCATCGCAGTAGATAGTATCTATACCCCAGTCCTGAAAGTAAACTACCACGTAGAGGACACCCGTCTGGGTCAGGTCACCGACTATGACAAGCTCACACTGGAAGTGTGGACAGACGGCACCATCTCTGCAAAGGAAGCGATCTCTCAGGCAGCAAACCTCCTCAACGAGCATCTCAAGCTGTTTATTGACCTCTCAGATGAGGCAAGCATCGCCGAGGTCCTCGTCGAAAAGGATGACAAGGGTAAGGAAAAGATTCTGGAAATGACCATCGAAGAACTGGATCTGTCCGTTCGGTCATTCAACTGCTTAAAGCGTGCCGGAATCAATACCGTGGACGATTTGATCAACAAGTCGGAGGAAGAAATGCTCAAGGTGCGCAACCTGGGCAAGAAGTCCTTCGATGAAGTGCGGGAAAAGCTCCAGTCTCTGGGCTTTGATCTCGCCAGTGAGGAAGACTAATCGTCTGGTTCACGTAAAACACCAGACGTTCAACAAGACCGAGCCTTGTGGGTTCTCCCCGCCGGAGCGCCTACAGCTAGAAAAAGGAGTGAATAACAATGCCGGGTACCAGAAAACTGGGCAGACCGACCGATCACAGAAAGGCTATGCTGCGTGGAATGGTAACATTCCTGCTGGAAAATGGTCAGATCGAAACAACTGTCACTCGTGCAAAGGAAGTACGTGCAGTTGCTGAAAAGATGATCACCATCGCTAAGTCGGATGATCTGCATTCGAAGCGCCAGGTTTTGGCATATGTAACCAAGGAGAGCGTCGCTAAGAAGCTCTTCGACGAAATTGCACCGAAGTATGCTGACCGCAAGGGCGGCTATACCCAGATTGTAAAGATTGGCCCTCGTCGTGGCGATGCCGCTGAAATGGCTATCATCAAGCTGGTTTAAGATGTAATGTGATTCGGCACATCGCTGATGTGCTGCGATAAGAACAGGCGGAGTTATCCCTCACCCGGATGCTCCGCCTGTTTTTCTGTCTGGAACGCATTCACCGCCGCAGCAGAAGACTCCGCAAAGTGGAAAACCAACCGCACAGCTTTGTGGAAATCCGCACCGAACCGGGCGGCAATGCACTTTCCACACTGTGGAAAACGGTGCACCGGTTTCGCCGGAAGTGTTTTCCACAATTGGCTGTGCAAAAGGGAAAAGATTGTGGAAAAGGGTCTCCGCCCCGGCAGATGTCAGCTCCGGTGCAGAACGGGCGGCAGCTTTTGCGGAATTTCGACGATGATTTTTGTGGGAAATCATAAAAATGAAGTATAGTTTTTGTGTGAATGTACTAAAAAATGCGTATGTCTCTTTACATTTTGCGAGTTTTAGAGTATAATTTGAATGAAGGTTTCTGCCTGTCACGCAGCGCAGAGATCCGGCAGAAAGAAATGCCGCCCGATACCGGGGAATTTCTGTACGCAGCACGCTCCGGCAGCATGGCGTCGGCGGCTGTCTGAGTCGGTTTTTGCCCTTGTTTTTGCGATGCTGCACCGCCTTTTTTTCAAAATCCGGTGCAGCGTTTCCGGCGTATCGGGATATTATACAATTATAGCTTTCCCGATTCAGCCAGTTTACACAAAAACTTTGCGTATCTATTGACTTTTCTGTTGGGATATTCTATAATAAGAATAATTGGAACAGCATGAATCAGAGAAGCGATTCCTGCGGAGATTTTGACCAAATTTTATCATTTGCAGAGCGCCGGCCCGGAACACCGGCGGGGCTGCAAACAATTCAGAGGAGGATAACACATGAAGGCAACAAAAACACTTGCCGGCGCTTTGGCACTTACAATGCTTGCTTCTACTGCTGTTTCTTTTCAGGTTTCGGCTGCGGACGCATCTGTAACCCTGAAGGGTGCCAAGGTAGAGGCTGAGGCTGGCGGCGCATTTTCTGTAGATGTATCTCTGGCAGACATCCCGTCCACCAAGATCAACGTAATGGACTTCGCCGTAACCTATGACAACACTGTCCTGAATGTAGACAGCGTCAAGATCGGCAAGTCTGCGGACGTTGATGTTTCCGGCGACAGCACAGCCGCAGATGCGCCGGTGTTCAACACCAACATCAAGGACAGCGAGATCACTGTCAGCTGGTCTACTGCGCTGGGTTCTGCATCCTGGATCGCTGAGGACGGCGTAATTCTGACCATCAGCGGTACGGTCAAGGACGATGTGAAGGACGGCACAGTTACCCCGATCGACTTCGCTCCGGTCACCCGTGAGACCTATCAGGGCTCCGGCGAGAACAACAAGAGCATGGTCATCGGCTATGTAAACGGCAAGGATGCTGCATCCTACACCATTAAAACAGAGGCTGGTTCTGTGACCGTCGGCAAGTCCGGTCAGACGACCACCGAGACCACAGTCACCACTTCCGGCGAGGATACTACTGAGACCACTTCTAAGACCACTGCCAAGACCACTGCATCTGAGGCTCCGGCAACCAGCGACAGCAAGGGCAGCGAGACCAGCGGCGGTACAGTTGAAGGCAGCGTCCTGTACGGCGACGTCAACAGCGACGGCCGTGTGGATATCACAGATGCTGTTATGCTGAACAAGGTCGTAGCAGGCGCAGTTACACTGGACAATGCGGTTCAGAGAAAGAACGCTGACTGCAACGGCGACGGCGAAGTGACCGGTTCTGACAGCACAGTGCTGCTCCAGTTCCTGGTATCCATCATCAACACACTGCCGTATACAGAATAAGCTGTATCACGGGCAGCGCCTCTAAATTTTGTATATTTGGGAGACGCTCTCCGAGGGGAAAGGGTCTCCTGATTATAGGCAATATTTCATTTACGTATTTGTCGGCAAACCGCCGGCAAGGAAAGGAAAGGAAAACATGAAGAAACGAACAAAGAAGGTATTATCCTTCGGCGTTGCAGCTCTGATGGCAGTCTCTGCACTGCCGTTCAGTGCGTTGTCGGTTACGGCTTCGGTTTATAAGGACCAGACCGCAAACGGCGGCACACCGTATGACTTTGTCCTGAAAGAACAGGGAACTGGCGTACAGGAGATCCAGGTAAGCAAGGACGACGTTGACGCTGGCAATGTCACCAAGACTCTGGATGTTTTCATTGACTCTGATGAATGGGCTGATGACAACTATCTGAACCAGGTAACCCTGAACTGGGTAACCACCAAGGGCAGCACTTTCGCTGACGGCGGTGCAGTTGACAACAAGATCTATTATGAGAATGTTTTCAATGCACAGGATAAGGGTGCAAAGCACGAAGTTGCTATGCCGGACGGTTCTACCGTAAACACCGTTTATAATGGTGTATTCTGCCTGGCTCCGATGTTCAAGAGCAAGAAGGGCTGGAGCTATACCGATGCACAGAGCAACGGTGTCGTAAGAACCATCGCCTGCGATAAGATCTTCGGCGCTGACCTGGTAGCCAACGGCGACAACAAGGTTAAGTTTACATATGAGTACTATGCAAATGTAGACGATTATCTGGCTGACAAGGGCGCAGACAAGGCTACGCACAAGACCAAGAAGACACAGGAATGCGAAGTTCTGACGAACGAAGACGGCGTTCCGTACATCACTTACAGCTACATCAACCAGGGTGCTGAAGTTGCTGCAAACTATGTAGAAAAGACAGTTGTTGAAGAACTGCCGTGCTACACCACCACTCGTTTCGTAAAGAACACAGACGGTGATGACTGCGTACCGGATATCAACAACTACTATTCCTGGGGCTTTATCGCTGCTGACAGTTCTGACCGTACAAAGTTTGTAACCGGCGATTCTATGGCACTTCGTTTCACATCCTTCGATGTGGTTATCCCGAAGGGTACAGAAGAGGGTACATACTATGTACAGATCTGCAGCCGTGATGCTGACAAGAACCTGGTTCCGCTGCGTACCGCTGCTGATTTCGCATCGGTAAAGGCTGAACAGGATGCAAAGCGTGCAAGCGGCACACTGGAAGATATGTCCACTGCGATCCACGGCAAGAAGGCAACTTCTACCTATTCTCTGCCGCAGGATGCGTCTAAGGCAATCGTAAAGATCGTTGTCGGCGACGGCGTTGGCCCGGCAGAATCTTCTACTACCACAAGCGCAACCACAACCACTGAGAGCCAGACCACAACCACCACTTCTGAGACTCCGACAGAAGGCGGTCCGGTTTGGGAGATCGGTACAGTTGACTGCAAGCCGGCTGATGAAGAAGTCGAGCTGGATGTAGCACTGAAGAACGGTATCAAGACCGACGGTGTCGTTGGTGCGATCCAGGTTCCGGACGTTACTCGTAAGATCCTGGAGATGCCGGAAGGCTACAAGATGGCAAACTGCTTCGTAGCAGGCGATGCTTATTCTGACCTGTCCAAGTCTGTTATGAACACCAAGGAATATGCTGAGAACGGCCGTCTGGGCTTTGCTTACTCCAGCGAAACCGGTAAGTTCGATCCGGCTGGCGACCTGCTGGCAAGCCTGACCATGAACATTGCAGATGCAGATACAGTTAAGGCAGCTGCTGCTGAGGCTGGTCTGGAAGCAAAGAGCGACGAGAAGGGTACTTATTACCTGTTCCCGGTTAACTGGATGGAAGACGGTGTAGACATCGGCTACAGCGTAACTCCGGAAGGTACAAAGGAAGTTGAAGTTAAGCGTTTCGACTATCGTGACGAAAACAACAACGATATCCACACTTCTGTTAAGTATGTAACCGGCGGCTTTAAGGTTTACACCGATGCACCGGTTGTTGAAAAGGACATCACTTGGGAAATCGGTACAGTTGACTGCAAGCCGAGCGATGAAGAAGTTGAACTGAACGTAACTCTGAAGAACGGTATCAAGACCGACGGTGTCGTTGGTGCAATGATGGTTCCGGATGTTACTCGTAAGATCCTGGAAATGCCGGAAGGCTACAAGATGGCAAACTGCTTCGTAGCAGGCGATGCTTATTCTGACCTGTCCAAGGCTGTTATGAACACCAAGGAATACGCTGAGAACGGCCGTCTGGGCTTTGCTTACTCCAGCGAATCCGGTAAGTTCGATCCGTCCGGCGATCTGCTGGCTACTCTGACCATGAACATTGCTGATGAGGCTACTGTTAAGGCAGCAGCTGCTGAGGCTGGTCTGGAACTGAAGTCTGACGACAAGGGCTCTTACTATGAGTTCCCGGTTAACTGGATGGAAGACGGCGTAGACATCGGCTACAGCGTAACTCCGGAAGGCACAAAGGAAGTTGAAGTTAAGCGTTTCGACTATCGTGACGAAAACAACAACGATATCCACGCAACTCGCGTAAACTATGTAACTGGTGCATACAAGGTATATGTAGATGCAGAGACTACAACCACTACTTCTGCTGAAACTACCACAAGCACCACAAGCGCAACCACAACCACAACTACCACAAGCGCAACCACAACCACAACAGCACAGCAGACCACAACATCTGCTACTACAACAAGTGCTGCTCAGACCACAACATCTGCAACGACTACTACAATCACTGTAGAGCCGATCAAGGATAAGATCGTTTGGTCTCTGGATAAGATCACCGTTGAACCGGGCGCAGGCTATGACAGCGACGTAATGTACGGCGCAGCAATCAAGAATGCGATCAAGACCAGCGGTCTCCAGGGTACTATCGAACTGCCGGATGCTACCAAGAAGCTCCTGGGCTGGCCGTATGGTGAGGACACCATGAAGGTTTACGGCGCAGACGGCAGCGTATACGAGACTATGCCGACCTTCATCACAGACTTCGCTAAGTTCTGGAACGATGAAGCAAACAAGACTCTCCACTTCGCATTCACCGACAAGGATTCCTACACTGCTCCGACTGCAGCAGACGGCGCACTGTTCCAGCTGCCGATCGGCATCGCTGATGAAGCAACTGTACAGGCTCTGGCAGCAGAGTACAACCTGGAATATGATGAAGCTCAGGGCGGCTATCTGTTCCCGGTTAACTGGGCAGAATACGGCACAGACACTGGCTACTCCAAGGATGGTCAGGGCAATGTCGTAGAAGTTGCTGTTGACCGCTTCGCTTACACTGACGCAGCAGGCAACAAGATCGACTTCAACCAGAACGTAACTCTGGAAAATGGTTACATCTGCGTAAAGGTTGCTAAGGTTACTACTACCACCACAACTGCTGGCACAACTACCACAACAACCGCTGCAACTACCACAACAACCGCTGCAACTACAACCACTGCAGCTAAGACAACAACTACTACAGCTGAAACATCCGCAACAACCACTGAGTCCACTACTGTTTCTTCTGACACAACAGCAAGCACTGAGTCTTCTGTAGGTACAACATCCACTAAGGTTTCTTCTGACACCACACCTGCTGGCAAGCCGGATGTTAAGGTAAAGGAAGATGCAAACTTCTACCTGTCTGAGGATGCTCGTGACTTCGCTAAGACCGATCTGATCGCAAGCGCTACTCTGGACGGCAAGGATGTAACTGCTGACCTGACCTTCGCTTATGCAACTCCGAAGGAAATGTACGAGAAGCTGCACGGTGCAAAGGCTTATGTAGCAAACGACCTGGATATCCTGTACAAGGGTACCAAGGTTGCAACTGCTAAGGTTTACATCGGCATCAAGGGCGATACAGACCTGAACGGTAAGGTTGACTCCACTGATATGTTCTACAATATGTACTATCAGGCAAGACTGGGTGCCGGCATCAAGGATGGCGTAACTCTGCTGGAGAACAACAAGGATGCAAACCTGGAGAAGCTGTCTTACTTCCTGACCGATATCGATACCGAGAGCAAGGAAGGCAAGAACACTGCTGACAAGTCCATCACTCCGACCGACCTGTTCTATCAGATGTACTACATCGCTCTGCAGGGTGCTGGTTACAAGGATACTACTTGGACTGACGTTTGCCCTGAGCTGAAGGAACTGAAGGGTTCCTGCTGGTACACCGGCAAGTAAGTTCTGCTTACAAAGAACGTGAAAACGTTTTTGACAACTCGGATATGACATCATAAGAAAAACCCGATGCGGGAGCGATCCCGTGTCGGGTTTTTTGCGTTCTGCCGCAGGAAACGGCTCGAAAAAAGGTTTGTCTTGACAAACCGCCGGTCAGTGTGCTATACTGAGTGGCAATCGCATAAAATACAACATACAAGAGAGCGGTTCCGTGACCGGTGGCGAATGCCGGCGGTGCGGCGACGGAAAGGAAGACGGATTATGGGATGGATAGAACTGCTGCTGACGGCGGTCGGGCTTTCGATGGATGCTTTTGCGGTGTCCGTCTGTAAGGGGCTTGGAATGCGCAAAATGCGGTACGACCGGGCACTTGTGATCGGGTTGTACTTCGGCGTGTTTCAGGCGATCATGCCCCTGCTGGGCTGGCTGCTGGGGGTCTCGTTTTCCCGGTACATCCAGGCATTTGACCACTGGATCGCATTTATCCTGCTGGCGTTTATCGGCGGAAAAATGCTGTGGGATGTGTTCCACGAAAAAGAGGAGGAGACCACGGAAAAGGTGGATGCCCGGCTGGATCACAAGGAATTGTTCATGCTGGCGATCGCTACCTCCATTGACGCCCTTGCGGTGGGCATCGCTTTTGCCTGTCTGGATGTGCAGATCTGGAGTTCCATTTCCATCATCGGCTGCGTGACCCTGGTGCTTTCTTTCTGCGGCGTATGGATCGGCAATCGTTTCGGCAATCGCTTTGAGAAAAAGGCAGAGATTGCCGGCGGTCTGGTGCTGATCCTCATTGGCGTCAAAATCCTGGTGGAGCATCTGGTGCAGCACCAATAATATGCCAAAATTTCCCTTATTCTTTTCAAATTCATGTTTATATTTTTGTACGAATTTGTTACAATATATGTATGATTTTGTGCAAGGAATGAGGACTTTACATGGCACAGGAAAAACCAGAACATCATAGAAAGCGCAGACAGCTTGTCTGGATGATCGTCAGCCTGCTTTTGGCGGCGGCGGTGATCGTTTCGGCGATATGGCTGCGTTCCAACCGATATTTTTATTCCAGCGAGTCGCACTCCCTGGAGGCTTTTCGTGGGTTAGAAGGAAAGGGCGAGGTGCAGTCGCCGGAGGATTCAGCGAACCTGGCACGGCGGCAGGAACTGCTGCTGAACGGTCAGGCGGAGAACGATGCCATGATCGGCTGGCTGGTGCTGCCGGGAACGATGATTGATTATCCGGTCATGGGCGGCAAGGACAGCAGCCGCTATGCAGAACAGAACTATGACGGAAAGTATGATAAATACGGAACGCCTTACCTGGCGGAGACGTGCTGCACGGATTTCAGCGATTATTTTTCCGTGATCTATGGGCATGATATGAACAACAGCACCATGTTCGGCAGTCTGGAACGGTTTCAGAATGCAGATGTGTTTGCGGATGCCCAGGACGGCGTGCTGATTCTGGAGGACGGGCAGCATCGGCTGACGCTGACGGCGAGCATTTCGGCGACGGCGACGGTGCAGGCTCTGGTGGAAGATCTGACGGATACCGAACAGGCGCAACCCGAACAGCTGTCCCAGCTGCTGCAGCTGGCGGCGGTGCAGACTCCGGATGTTTCTGTGACAGAGGACGACCGCTGGGTGCTGCTCTCCACGCTGGACTATGCAGATGAAAAAAGCGAAAACGGCACGCCGTCTATGCTGCTGCTGAAATTACAACCGGCGTGAGCATATTGCAATGCGACAGGGCAGGGAAACTTGCCCTGTTTTTTGTCCCTTTCAGGGGAATTTTTCTCCCAATCTGCCGGGTTGACTTTGTTCCGGCAAATGTGCTATAATAAAAGTGTTGAGAAATTGGATAGATGGTTTCACGGGCTGAATTTGCCTGTGATATTGGAAACGTACATTCTCCGGAATGATTCACGAACAACACGCTATGCCAGAACGGCGGCACTGCACGGTTTCGGTGCAGGACTGCCGAAACCTGTCTGCATCGGTACGCAGACCGGAATGGCTGGGTGCAGGTGCGAAATTTATTCTAGGAGGATTTTTTTATGCCCAAAAACAAAGTGCAGGAAGTTATTTTTACCGTTCTCATGGTGTTCGTGATGGTCTACGCCATGATCTGCTACAACATTGCCGTAGAGACCGGCGGCATGACGAATCTGGTCTTTCTCCATGCGTTCCGGGAACTGCTGATTATGGGACCCATCGCATTTCTGCTGGACTTTTTCCTGGTGGGCGGTCTGGCGAAGAAGGCGGCGTTCCGCATCGTCAACCCGGAAAAGGACAACCCCTTTCACCTGGTTCTGGCGATTTCAGCGGTGTCGGTGCTGCTGATGTGTCCGTTGATGAGCCTGGCGGCAACCCTGCTGTTCAAGCACGCCGGCGTGCAGATTGTCGCTGTCTGGTTTGAGACAACGGCAAAGAATTTCCCCATGGCACTGCTCTGGCAGCTGTTCTTTGCCGGTCCGCTGGTGCGGTTCGTGTTCCGGCATCTGATGGCACTGGTGCAGCCCCGGGAAAAGGCGGCTGTCACAGAAAAGGCTTGATGTAGAACGCAAAAATCCCGTTCCATTCTGCTGCACATACAGCAGTGTGGGACGGGATTTTGTTTGACATTTTTCGCAGAGTATGTTATACTAAAACTCTGAGGGCATACCTAAAACGGTAGGTGGTTTGTTTCTGCTCCCACTGCTCATTTGAACAGATGGGAGGTGATCGGTATGATGGATCATTTTATCACCCTGGGTGACTTGTTGAAACTCGGCAGTTTCCTGCTGGATCTAACAAGTGTGATCTTGTACATTTACTACAATCAAAAAAATAGTAAAAAGCATCACCATAAAAAGAAAAAGAAATAACCGCCCCAAGCTACCAAACTGTGGCGGTTACTTCTTTTTAACCTAAGCAGTGGGAGCAGACCGTCTACTGGTATGCTCTCTTTCTACTTTTATCATACATCATTTTCGCCGGAATGTCAAGTGGTTTTTTCCACGTTCTTTCAAAATGCGGATGCCGCAGGGAAACGCTCAAAAAATCTGTGTAAAATTGTAAAAAAGTACTTGTATTTTGCTTGTTCCTATGCTATAATAAAAGTACTAGCCAGGGATACGAGCCTGGCAAATCTTACTATTTTACGAAAAGGAGTTTCCCCATGAAATTTGGCTATTTTGATGACGCAAACAAGGAATACGTCATTCAGAATCCGAAGACCCCGTACCCGTGGATCAACTACCTCGGCACACAGGAGTTCTTCTCTCTGATTTCCAACACTGCCGGCGGCTATCACTTCTATAAGGATGCCCGTCTCCGCAGAATCACCCGTTATCGCTACAACAATGTACCGGTAGATATGGGCGGTCGTTACTTCTACATCAAGGACGGCGAGACCGTATGGTCTCCGGGCTGGTCTCCGGTAAAGACTGATCTGGATGCTTACACCTGCCGTCACGGCATGGGCTATACCGTAATCTCCGGCAAGAAGAACGACATCTCTGCTGAAGTGACTTTCTTCGTACCGCAGAACTACAACGGCGAGATCCAGAGCCTGGTTCTGAAGAACGAGGGCAGCGAGGCAAAGACCATCAAGCTGTTCTCCTTCATCGAGTGGTGTCTGTGGAATGCACAGGATGACTCCACCAACTTCCAGAGAAACTTCAACACCGGCGAAGTAGAGATCGAAGGCTCTACCATCTTCCACAAGACCGAGTATAAGGAACGCCGCAATCACTTCGCATTCTACACCGTAAATGATTCCATTGACGGTTATGACACCGATCGTGAAAGCTTCCTGGGTCTGTACAACGGCTTTGAGAATCCGCAGGTCGTTGCAGCCGGCAAGGCATCCAACTCCGTAGCAGACGGCTGGTCTCCGGTAGCATCACACTATAAGGAAATCACACTGGCTCCGGGCGAATCCAAGCAGCTGATCTTCATTCTGGGCTATGTAGAAAACCCGAAGGATCAGAAGTGGAACGCTGACGGCAGCATGAACAAGTCCCGTGCATACGAGATGATCGAACAGTACAACACACCGGAAAAGGTTGCTGCTGCACTGGCTGAACTGAAGGCAATGTGGGATGCACTGCTGTCCAAGTACAGCGTCAAGACTCCGGATGACAAGATGAACCGCATGGTCAACATCTGGAATCAGTATCAGTGCATGGTCACCTTTAATATGTCCCGTTCTGCATCTTACTTCGAGAGCGGTATCGGCCGTGGCATGGGATTCCGTGACTCCAACCAGGACCTGCTGGGCTTTGTACACCAGATTCCGGACAGAGCAAGAGAGCGTCTGATCGACCTGGCATCTACACAGCTGGAAGACGGCGGATGCTATCACCAGTATCAGCCTCTGACCAAGAAGGGCAACAACGAGATCGGCGGCGACTTCTCCGACGATCCGCTGTGGATGATCCTGTCTGTGGCTGCATACATCAAGGAATCCGGCGACTACACCATCCTGGACGCTATGGTACCGTATGACAACGACGAGTCCAAGGCAAAGACCATGATGGATCACCTGGAGAAGAGCTTCTTCCACGTGGTAGAAAACGTTGGCCCGCACGGACTGCCGCTGGCAATGCGTGCAGACTGGAACGACTGCATCAACCTGTCCTGTTTCTCTGACGAGCCGGGCGAATCCTTCCAGACCTCTACTTCTCCGAAGTACGGCGAGGATAAGTATTCCAAGGTTGCAGAGTCTGTAATGGTTGCTGCGCTGTTCACTTACGCTGGTCCGGAATATGTGGCTATGTGCAAGAAGAAGGGCGACGAGGCTGGTGCTGCAAAGGCACAGGCTGCCATCGACCAGATGAAGAAGAACATCATGGATTACGGCTGGGACGGCGAATGGTTCCTGCGTGCGTATGATGACTTCGGCAAGAAGATGGGCTCTCACGAGTGCGAAGAGGGCAAGATCTTCATCGAACCGCAGGGCTTTGCTGTTATGGGCGGCTGCGGCAAGGAGACCGGCGCAGACTTGAAGGCTCTGGAGAGCGTAGACAAGTATCTGAATTCTACACACGGTCTGGTTCTGAACCAGCCGGCATTCACCAAGTACTACATCGAGTACGGTGAAATTTCTACTTATCCGGGCGGCTATAAGGAAAATGCTGGTATCTTCTGCCACAACAACGCATGGATCATCTGTGCAGAGGCATTTGTTGGTCACGGCGACAAGGCATTCGAATACTACAGCAAGATTGCTCCGGCATATCGTGAAGAGAAGTACTCCGACCTGCACCGCACCGAGCCGTATGTATATGCGCAGATGATTGCAGGTAAGGATGCAAAGCGTCACGGCGAGGCAAAGAACAGCTGGCTGACCGGTACTGCTGCATGGAACTTCGTAGCTGTTTCCCAGTACATCCTGGGTGTAATCCCGGATTGGGATGGTCTGAAGATCGATCCGTCCATTCCGCACGAATGGGATGGCTTCACCATTTCCAGACAGTTCCGTGGTGCAACCTATGATGTCACCGTCAAGAACCCGAACCACGTTTGCAAGGGTGTTGTATCTGTTACAGTTGACGGCAAGGCAATCGAAGGCAACGTACTGCCGGTATTCAGCGATGGCAAGAACCACGCTGTAGAAGTTGTAATGGGCTAAGCTGAAACAGTTTTGAACAATAGAACGATTTGAGTAAATCGGAAAAATTTCCTTTCAAATCAGAAAAGGGACTGCCATACAAACGGCAGTCTCTTTTCGTTTTTGTGCGTATTTGCGGCGTGGATTGCATCTTCTCCTAGAGAAAATGCCCTGCCGAAAAAATCGTAGGGGCGAACATCGTTCGCCCGAGACTCCGACCGCACTGCGTGCCACCTCCTCTGTAGAGGAGGCTTTTCTAAATAGTCTCCTCTCATAGAGGAGATGCCCGACAGGGCAGAGGAGTCTTTGATCCCTTGAAAAGGTAAATCTGTAGGGGCGAACATTGTTCGCCCGAGACTCCTCCGGCACTGCGTGCCACCTCCTCTGTAGAGGAGGCTTTTCTAAATAGTCTCCTCTCATAGAGGAGATGCCCGACAGGGCAGAGGAGTATTCAGTCTCCCTTGAAAAGGCGCCCGCAGGGTGTGCCTTGTGCTGAGATGTCAGCAGAGGGATTTACATAAAATTTCCCTTCTTTTTTTCTTTACTGAAAAGAAAAAAAGAAGCAAAAAAAGAAAAGCTTATCGCCTACCCTTGCCTTGTTCGGCAGTGTATCACACGACTGGCAATGTGTTACATTAGATTATTTATGACATAAATTCCCCGGAGGGGTCATAGGCAGCTTGTCTGCCGTGACACTGCCCTTTTTTGAACGTTAAATTGGGGCGAAAGGTCAGCGGCGACTCGCCGCTCGCCAACCCTTGTTCTGTTCGGCAATGTATCACACGACTGGCAGTGTTATTGCAGTTCCCATGGGCATTCTGCCGCATACTGCCGCAACTCTCCCGTCACCGGATCCAAAAACTCCAGCGAATCACAATGCAGCATATGATGGGAAAAATCCCTGGTATCGCCGCCGTACAGGTCATCCCCGGCGAGCGGATACCCCAGATGCGCCATATGCACCCGTATCTGATGCGTCCTTCCCGTTTCCAGCCGGAGCGAAAGCAGGGTATACCGGTCACTGTGCCGGAGCGGTACAAAGTGGGTGACTGCCGGCTTTCCGTCTGCCCGGACACAACGCCGGATGACAGAGCCGTCCTGCCTGCCGATGGGCGCATCGACCGTGCCGCTTTCGGTGAGGATGCCGCAGACCAGCGCCAGATAGGTTTTCCGGGTGCTGCCCTGGAGCTGCTTTGCGGCGTAGGCAGACTTGGCAGCCAGACAAATGCCGCTGGTGTCCCGGTCCAGCCGGTACACCGGGCGAAACGGCAGCTCCGGGAACTGTGCGGCAAACACATTCCCCAGGGTGTCGCTGTGATGCCCCTGCGAGGGATGCACCGGCATATGCGCCGGCTTGTTGTAAATGATGTAGCTGTCCGTCTCGTCCAGCACCGGTACAGAAACCGCCGCCGGCTGAAGTGCCGAGGCGTTTTCCCGGTCGGTGAGAACGATCTCGTCTCCGTATCGTACCGGATCAATGGTGCGGATGGGCGCTCCGTTGCAACAGATGCCGCCGGGGATCCGCTTGAGCCGTACCAGCATCCGGTGCGAAACGCCCTTGTGCCGCCGGAGAAATTGTTCCAGGGTCATAGGGTCGGGACAGTCCATTCGAAAATGCAGTTCTGCCAGAAAAAACACGTCCTTTCGTATAAAATCATGCAGCGCAGGGAAAGATAGGAGCAGAAGAGATCGGAGGGGAATGCCATGCAGATACGTCAGAACCAGCAATTTTGCGCACAAATGCTCCACGCCCACCGCCGGCTTGGACTGGCTTGCTGGGGATGGTTGCTGCTGGGCAGTTTGCTCTGGCTGCTGGAACTGCTTGCGGCGGCGCTGGTGCTGCGCATCCGGAACACACTGCCTGTTTCCCTTTTGACAGAGCAGGCGCTGCTGTGGCGGCTGGTGCAGCTTTTCTGGCTGGTTCCGGCGTGGCTCGTCTGGAACTGGTGCAGCTGGTCGCTGTGGCGGCGTTGTACCGCCGTGGTATCCATGCTGCCGCACCGCCGTCCTGCCGGGCGGAAAAAACAGCTGTGGCTGGCGCTGCAAAACACCCTGCTGCGTACCCTGCTGCTCCAGACCGTGACGCTCTGTCTGTTCGGCGCATACCAGCTGGGAAAGGCCGGGGCAGCCCATACGGAAAGCGCACCGTATCTGTTCGCCGCCGTGCAGCTGCTGGTGCTGGGGACACTTTGCCTTCTGGGGTGGTGCTATGTCTGCCTGGGGCTGTGGTGCGTGCCGTTCGTCTGCTTTGCCCGTCCGGAACTGCCGGCGTGGAAAGTACCCCTTGCGGCAATGCGTGCCATGCACGGCGGCAGAAAGGAACTGCTGGCACTGCTGGGCTGGTATGGCCTGCAGATGCTGCCCGTGGTGACCATCCCCTGGGTGTTGCCTCAGGCGGTGCTGTCGGTGACGGTGTTCTGTAATCTCCGGGTGCAGATGACGGCGGAGCGGACAGCAGACGGCGCATACCGGTCGTTGCCCCGATATGCGCCGTCTGACAATTGAAAGGTGGAGAAGTTGTCACATCAGTCTATGAAGATCAATTTTTATAATATTGCCTTCTTTGAAAAGGAATATTTCTTATGAGATAACGAAGTAACTTGGTATAGGCTCCCCTAACAGGGGAGCTGGCAAGCCGTAGGCTTGACTGAGGGGTTACCTCCCAGCACAAGGAGACGCCTTTTCAAGGGGAACTCTATTAGAAATTGATTTCAGTCCCTGTTGTGCAGGTTCGCCTGTTCCAAAAGGGTGTTCAGCTTTTCCACAAGTGCCTTGCATTCCGCAATGGAGACCGTTCCGCCGCCAAAGGAGAGCAGGCCACGGACCGGCATATATCGCATCATGGCTTCCATCATATCTGCGGTGCTTTCGCCCATGGAGTCCGATTCGGAGGAATCGTTCATGCCAAATGCCCCGGCATATTTCATGATCTCCTGGTCTGCGCCGGGGATGCGCAGGATGTCGCCGATGGTGGTATTCAAAGTGATCTCCGCAGGCAGCGCCCGTTCTCCGTGGATGAGGACGGTCTTTTCTGCGGTGAGGTTGTCCGAAGAGTTGCCGGCAGCCAGCTGATATGCGCCGGTCTCTACGACCCAGCGCTTTTTCTGGGTGCAGTAGTACGCAAAGGCGCTGGAACCGTGCAGGGTAAAGGTGACGGTTTTGGTCTCGCCCGGCTGGAGTTCCACCTTTTCAAAGCCACGCAGTTCCTGCACCGGACGCTGTACCGAGTCGGTTTTGGTCTTTGGCAGCACATACAGCTGCACCACTTCCTTGCCTGCCCGGTCGCCGGTGTTGGTCACGTCTACCGAAACCGTCATCACGTCGTGAGACTGATACTCGTCCTGTTCGGTGCGCAGGTTGGAGATTGCAAAGGTGGTATAGCTCAGCCCATAGCCGAAAGGGAACAGCACCGGCATCTTTTTGGTGGCGTAATAGCGGTAGCCCACGAAAACGCCTTCCCGGTATTCCGTCACATCGCCCTCGCCCTGGTATGCCACATAGGACGGGTTGTCCTCCAGCTTGACCGGGAACGTCTCTGCCAGGTGACCGCTGGGGTTCACGTCGCCGTACAGGATCTGCACCGTTGCGCCGCCCACAGCCTGACCGCAGAGGTATGCCTCCAGCACGCCCTTGACCTTTCCCAGCCAGGGCATCTCCACCGGAGAACCGCCGTGGAGAACAACGACTGTGTTGGGATTCGCTGCGGCAACTGCCTCGATCAACGCATTCTGACAGTCCGGCAGACGCATATGCTCCCGGTCATAGCCCTCGGATTCAAAGATGTCCGGCAGCCCGGCAAATACCACAGCCACCTTCGCCGCCTTTGCCGCTGCCACAGCCTCTGCGATCAGATCGTCCCGGATCACATCGTCCGAGGTCTCATAGCCCTGGGCATAGGTGACCGGATAATCCTTTGCCATTTCCAGCGCAGATTCCACCTTGTGGCAGTTGATGTGAGAGCTGCCGCCGCCCTGGAACCGGGGCGACTGCGCAAATTTTCCGATAAACGCTGCCGGAACCGTCTTGTCCAGCGGCAGGATGTGATCTTCATTTTTCAGCAGCACCATGCACTGGGATGCGATCTCCCGTGCCAGTTCGTGGTCTGCGTCCCGGTCGAACACAGCGCCCGGCCGTCTGCCGTCCAGATAGCGCTGGACGATGCGCAGGATGCGTGTGACGCAGATTCCGGCAGTCTGCCGCAGCGCACTGCCTTGACGATCTCTGCATCACGCATACCGCAGGAAGAGGGCATTTCCAGATCCATGCCTGCCTCCAGGTCTGCCACACGGTCGTTGACTGCGCCCCAGTCGCTGACCACATAGCCGTGGAAATTCCACTCGCCCCGGAGAATATCCGTGAGCGCCTCTTTGTTCTCAGCGGCATAGACGCCGTTGATCCGGTTATAGGCGCACATCACCGTCCAGGGCTTTGCCTTGCGGATGGGACGCTCAAACGCCGCCAGATAGATCTCCCGTGCGGTGCGCTCGCTCATCTCCGAAGAACTGCTCATGCGGCGGTGTTCCTGGTTGTTGGCATAAAAGTGTTTGATGCTGGTTCCCACATCCTGGCTCTGTACGCCACGGATGAAATAGGTCGCCATTTCGCCGGCAACATAAGGGTCTTCGGAGTAGTACTCGAAGTTTCTGCCGCAGAGCGGAGAACGCTTGATGTTGACCGCCGGTCCCAGCAGCACGCCCACATTTTCCGCCTGGCACTCGTTGCCCAGCGCCTTGCCCATGCGTTCCACCAGTTCCCGGTCAAAGGAAGAGGCTGTGGCGCAGCCGGCAGGAAAGCATACAGCTTTGATGCTGTCGTTTACGCCCATGTGGTCGCCCTGTTCATCCTGCTTGCGCAGTCCGTGAGGGCCGTCGCTCATCATCATGGCAGGGATGCCCAGGCGCTCCACCGCCTTGGTGTGCCAGAAGTCGCCGCCGGAACAGAGACCGGCTTTTTCTTCCAGCGTCAGCTGCTGCAGTAATTCGGGAATGTTCATTTCTGTGCTTACCTCCTATAAATCAAAAATCTATATCTGCTTTGCCAATACCGCAAAGCCGTATTTTTCTATATTCAGACTGCCGGAGACAGTCTCTCCGGTGAGGACGTTTTCATAGGGCTGATCCAGCTGCACTGCGGCTGCGCTGTCTCCGAAGTTCTGCACGAAGATCAGCTTTTCCGTGTCGCTTTGCCGCCAGGTCAGACTGACGCCGTCCGGCACAGCGGTGCGGATGGCATAGGTGAGATCACACGCCGCCGCCAGCTTTGCATACAGCGCATGGAAAAAGTCCGTGTCGGCGGAGGCGCTGACGTGATACGCCACGCCCTTTCCGAACTGGTTTTTCGTCAGCACCGGCTTTCCGGCGTAGAAGTCCGTTTCATACACGGCGAGCGTTTCGCAGGTGGTGGGATGGCAGATCTCGCACAGCTCTTTCAGCAAATACGACTTGCCGTTCCAGGTGGTGCGGTTGGATTCGCAGTCATACAGACTGTCCACTTCCTCCACCCACAGCCCCAGCACATCGGAAAGCTTGTCCTCGGTCGCCTCGCCCAGAAAGCTCAGGTCGGTGTCGTTGACCACGCCGGTGAAACAGGTGGTTACCAGCGTGCCGCCGTTCCGGACGAACCGGCGCAGCTTTTCCTGGATGCCGTCCCGGAACAGGTACAGCATGGGTGCGATCACCAGCTTGTAGCCGCTGAGGTCAAAGGTGCTGTCGATGATATCCACATTGATGCCGTTTTTCCAGAAATAGCTGTAGTTCCGGCGGATATTCCCGAAATAGTCCAGCCCGATGTTTCTCGGCCCCTGGCATTTGTCCAGCGCCCATTTGTTTTCCGTGTCGAACAGGATCGCCGTTTCCGCCGGCGTGCCGCTGCCGTATACCCGGTCGGACAGCTGTTCCAGCACAGCGCCGATGTCGGTGACTTCCCGGAATGTCCGGGTGTTTTCCGTGCCGGTGTTGGAGATGACCGCCGAGTGGAACTTCTCACAGCTGCCCCGGCTCTGGCGCAGCTGGAAGTACTGCCCGGAATCTGCCCCGTGCGCCACCGCCTCGATGACGGAAAGCTGGTGCATCCCCGGCTTTTTCAGCTTGCTGACGCCCTGCCAGTTGGTGGCGTTCGGGGTGCATTCCATGAGCAGGAACGGCTTTTTTTGCAGCGACCGCATCATATCGTGTGTCATGGCGCAGTCCTTCGCCACTTCCTCGTTGCCCATATAGGGGTTGTGCCATTCCGGATAGTTGTCCCAGGAGATCACGTCCAGCGCATCCCGGAAGGCGAAATAGTTCAGTTCATAGGTGTACATGGTCATCATGTTGGTGGTGACCGGAATGTCCGGGTTCACCGCCTTTACCGCAGCGATCTCCGTTTTCATAAAGTCCACGGTCTGGTGGGTGACGAACCGCCGCCAGTCCAGATCCAGCCCGTGAACGGAAGTCTCACCCACCGGGCTGGGGCTGTGTACCTGTGACCAGTCCGTATAGGTGTGCGACCAGAAGTTTGCCCACCAGGCGTGGTTCAGCTTGTCCAGCGTGCCGTATTTTTTCTGTACCCATTCCCGGAACGCCGCCTGGCACAGCTCGCAGTGGCATTCGCCGCCGAACTCGTTAGAAATGTGCCACAGGATCACCGCCGGGTGGTTGGCGTAGTGTTCTGCCAGCAGGGTGTCGATTTGGGTGACCTTTTCCCGGTACAGCGGCGAGGTGTAGCAGTGGTTCTGGCGGTGACCGTAGAAGTTCCGCAGCCCGTCTGGACGGACACGCAGCACCTCCGGATATTTCTGCGCCAGCCACTGGGGTCTTGCGCCGGAGGGCGTGGCGAGGACGGTGTAGATGCCGTTGGCATAGAGCCGGTCGATGATCTCATCCAGCCAGCCGAAGTCGTAAACGCCCTCTTCCGGCTCCAGCTTTGCCCAGGAGAAAATGCCCAGGCTCACACAGTTGATGTGGGCTTTCCGGAACAGCCGGATGTCCTCTTCCAGAACCTCCGGCTGATCCAGCCACTGTTCCGGGTTATAGTCGCCGCCGTGCAGCATATGGGGAAATTTCGGGGTCGCCGGTGCAAATCTCTGTGCCATGGTTTTGAACTCCTTTTTTCGTCTGAATGTACAAAAAGTGCATTCGAATCGTTTCGTTTTTTGATAGTTTTATTGTAACACATTTCAAAACAAATAGCAAGGGCAAATGCAAAATTCTTTTTGGGAATCCCGGCGGAGCAGGCGATTTCAGCAGTTCGACGAAGTTTCGGCGCAAATTTTGGCGATTGTTCACAAATACGGCGAATCTGCGCCGCAGAACGTCCCATTTCGCCGGAAAGCGGGAGATTCCGGGGAAAAGCGGCAAAATGTGAAAACGATTCCCTTGCGGTTTTCAGCCGCTTTTCAGCGTGATTTCACGAAATGAACACATTGACCCTGTATACTAAAACCATGCTCAAAGAGAGCATGTAACATCCTCTAAACCGTTTCGCATACACCCCGATGCGGAACGGAAAATCCCCAATAATCCCTATATCATAGCAAAAAACGTCCCTCACCCCGGGGCGTTTTTTGTTTTATCTAAAAAAGTCTCTCTAACAGTTCCCCTTGAAAAGGCAACCGTAGGGCGTGCCTTGTACTGAACTGGTAAATATAGGCTCCCCTAACAGGGGAGCTGGCAAGCCGTAGGCTTGACTGAGGGGTGAATCCCCCTTTTCAAGGGGGACTTTGTTTCCCTTGACTGAGGGACTCATTTTCTTGTCAACCGTGCCTATGGACTTTTCGTATCACATATGTTATAATAGATACATTCTACAGAAATACAGGGATGTCCTGTGTGTGAAAGGACTTATTTCATGAAACGTGTCGTTTTTCTCGGTGCAGCGGCGGCAACGCTGGTGCAGTTTACCAAATATGACTTGACCGCACTCCAGACGCTGGGCTGCGAGATCCACATGGTCTGCAATATGCAGAACGGCAATCTCTCAGAGGCTGCGCTCCACGAATACAACCAGACTTTTCCCCAGCTGCACTGGCACGACCTGCCGTTTGCGGACAGCGCCGCCGCACTGCGCCGCAACCACCAGGCATACCAAAAGCTTTTGCCGCTGCTGAAAGAACTGAAACCCGATCTGCTCCACTGTCACGGCACGATCGCCGGACAGTACGGCCGCCGTGCGGCGCAGGAGCTGGGCATTCCCGTGTTTTACACTGCCCATGATTTCCGGGTGTTTCACGGCTGCCTGCTGGCAGAACGGGTGTATTTCTCGGCGGTGGAACGCAAATACCGGAAAGCGACAGAGGTGTTCTTTGCCGTATGTCCCGAAGATGCCGCTTATGCGAAAAAGCATCTGAACCAGGCGGAGGTAGTCTCTCTGCCGGATGTGGGGCTGGACTGCGACAAATACGCCATGCCGGAGCGCAGCCGGGAAGTGGTGCGAAACGAACTGGACATTCCCCAGGATGCGGTGGTGCTGCTCTCGGTGGGAACGCTCCGGATGCAGAAACGTCTCCGGGTGATCCTCCAGGCAATGGCACGCCTGCGGAACCGGGAACAGCTGCACTATGTGATCTGCGGCGAAGGACCGGATATGCCGTTTTTGCAGAAACTGACTCGTCAGCTGCATCTGGAAGAGCGTGTCCACCTGCTGGGCTACCGGACGGATATCCCGGATATGCTGGGCGCTGCGGACATTTTCTGTATGCCGTCCCGGCGTGAGGGCTGCGGCATGGCGGCGCTGGAGGCAATGGCTGCAGGGCTGCCGCTGATTACCGTGCGCAGCCACGGCACAAAAACATATGCGGAAAAGGGCGAAAGCGGCTTTTGCCTCAAGGGTGACCTGGTCACCAGCTGCGCCGACGCCATCGAACAGCTGGCGGATAACAAGCTGCTCCGCCGGCAGATGGGCGCACGCAACCGTGCCGCCGCCGCCGCCTTTTCCGATGCAGACCGCATGATGCTGCTGCGTGGGTACTATCAAAAGGCGCTGGGGGATTAAAACCCCGTTTTCGAAAGCCGGACACATTCTCCCTACCGCTGCATACAATACAGTGAGGAGGAGAGACCCATGCAGTCAACCAAATCTGTCTGTCCGCTGTGCAGTCTGGCGTATGGAGAGACCGCAGTGATCGCCAGCGTCTATTTGCACGGGGCGATCCGGCGGCGGCTCCAGGATCTCGGCTGGATTCCCGGCACAGCGATCCGATGCCTGCAAACTGCCGGCGGCGGAGACCCCACTGCTTATGCTGTGCGTGGCGGCGTGGTCGCCCTGCGCCACCGGGATGCAAAAATGATCCTGGTACACAAAAATGATTCTGATACAATAGAATGACAGAAAAAAAGCCCCGGAAAGGGGCTTTTTTTGGTTGCGATGAAAGTGGTATGTTATGCCTGGTGGACTGCGTCTGCCAGCGCCAGCAGTGCGGATTCGTCTCCCGGCTTTACCGCAGAACGGATGGTGACGGTCTGTTCCAGGACGGTGAGGTCCTTCATGGTGTCCAGGAGCGTGTGCATTTTCTTTGCGGCACAGGGCGCCCACGAGCCGTTTTCCACCAGAGCGATGGTGCGTTTCTGGAACGCTTTGTATTGCAGGTGGAGCAGGAATTCTTCCATGGGCAGGAACACGCCGCCGTCATAGCTTGCCGCCGCCAGTACTGTCCGGTCGAACCGGAACGCCTGTGCCACAGCCTCTGCCATGTCGCACCGGGACAGATCCAGCAGCACCACGGTTTCGCCCAGGGCTTTCAGCCGCTCTGCCAGCAGGGCAGCCGCCTGTGCCGTGTTGCCGTGAATAGAGGCATACGCCACCAGCACGCCCTTTTCCTCCGGGGCATAGCTGCTCCAGGTCTGGTACTTTTCCAGATAGGGCGCAAGGTCGCCGGTCAGCACTGGACCGTGCAGGGGACAGATGGCGCAGATGTCCAGCTTTGCCGCCTTTTTCAGCAGCGTCTGCACCGGTGCGCCGTATTTGCCCACGATGTTAAGGTAATACCGCCGTGCCTCGTCTGTCCAGGGCTGGTCGGTGTCTAGCGCCCCGAACTTGCCGAAAGCGTCTGCGGAGAACAGCACCTTTTCGCCGGACTCATAGCACACCATGACTTCCGGCCAGTGTACCATGGGTGCCATGACGAAGTGCAGGGTGTGGCTGCCCAGTTCCAGCGTCTCGCCCTCTTTGACGGTACGGGTGGGATTGCCCGGCATATCGCCCAGGAACTGGGGCAGCATCCCCAGCGCCTTTGCAGAGCCAACCAGGGTCATGTCCGGATAGCGTTCTGTGATCGCCCGGATGCTGCCGGCGTGATCCGGCTCCATGTGGGAGATCACCAGATAGTCCGGCGCTGTGCCGTCCAGCACCTCAGTGACCTGTTCCAGCCACTGGTCTGTGGCACGGGGATCTACGGTGTCCAGCAGGGCTGTCTTTTCGTCCCGGATGACATAGGCGTTATAGGAGACGCCGTCCGGGACGGGATACTGGCTCTCGAACAGATCCAGGGTCTTGTCGTCTGCGCCCACATAGAAGATCTGCTCCGAATGGGGAATCGTTTTCAGCATGGTAATACCTCCTCAGAAACTGCTTAATAGGAATAATTCTCATTTATTTTAGTATAACAGGGAAATGCAGGAATTGCATGAAGTTTTTTTGTGCATTTTAAGAATTCTTCGGGCGATGTTTGGCAGTGGGATTAACCCCTCAGTCAAGCCTACGGCTTGCCAGCTCAGCACAAGGCACACCCTACGGGCGCCCTGTTAGGGGAGCCTATATTATAAAATATCTACCTCAACACAAGGCACACCCTGCGGGCGCCTTTTCAAGGGGGACATAATGCGAGACAATAAGCCTCCCTTGAAAAGGGAGGTGGATGCTCCGTAGGAGCAGACGGAGGGATTATTTTCTATCAGCTTTAGCTGACAGGGGGATTCATGTTTCAATCAAATCTAAAGCCTCCTCTTGTAGAGGAGGTGGCACGCAGTGCCGGTGGAGTCTTTCGGTATCTTTCAGAAAACCGGATTTCCGCAGCGTTCAAAAATAAGGCTTGCATTTTTCTGCGGAATACGGTATAATAAGATGAATCAATATGTTTGCATGAAGCAGAACTTGTGGAAAGCCGGCGCTCCAGGGCGATTTTCCGGGGAAATGGGTTCTGACAAACGGGAGGATTATTAAATATGCCAAAATATGTATTCGTCACCGGCGGCGTTGTGTCCGGTCTGGGTAAGGGAATCACTGCGGCTTCGCTGGGTCGCCTGCTGAAAGCCAGAGGCTATAAGGTCACCATTCAGAAGTTTGATCCGTATATCAATGTTGACCCCGGCACGATGAGTCCGTATCAGCACGGCGAAGTGTTCGTTACCGATGACGGCGCAGAGACGGACCTGGATCTGGGTCACTATGAGCGCTTTATTGACGAAAGCCTTTCCATCAACAACAATGTCACCACCGGTAAGGTTTACTGGACCGTTCTGAACAAGGAGCGCCGGGGCGACTATCTGGGCGGTACAGTACAGGTAATTCCGCACATCACCAACGAGATCAAGGACCGTATTTACCGTGTCGGCAAGGAGTCCAATGCGGATGTGGTCATCACAGAGATCGGCGGTACAGTAGGCGATATCGAAAGCACACCGTTCCTGGAGGCGATCCGTCAGTTCGTGACCGAGGTGGGCAGAGGAAACGCCATGTACATCCATGTTACCCTGGTGCCGTACATTGCCGGCTCCAACGAGCTGAAATCCAAGCCGACCCAGCACTCCGTCAAGGAACTGCTGTCCATCGGCATCCAGCCTCACGTGGTCGTTTGCCGTACCGAGCTGGAAATTCCGGAGGATATGAAGCGGAAGATCAGTATGTTCTGCAACGTCCGGGAAGAAGATATTATTCAGAATATGACTGCGCCGTCTCTGTATGAAGTTCCCATGATGCTGGAGAACGAGGGACTGACCGACAGCGTCTGCCACCACCTGGGTCTGGAAAACCGTGAGCCGGATCTGACCGAGTGGACTGCAATGACCCAGCGTCAGCACAATGCGGACAAGGATGTGACCATCGGTCTGGTGGGCAAGTATGTGGCACTCCAGGATGCGTATCTGTCCGTGGCAGAGGCACTGCATCACGGCGGCATCGTCAATGATGCCAGAGTCAAGATCCTGTGGATCGACTCCGAGAAGATCACACGGGAGACTGCACCGGAAATGCTGAAGGAATGCGACGGCATCATCGTTCCCGGCGGTTTCGGCGACCGTGGCATCGAGGGCATGATCGAGGCGATCCGCTATGCACGTCTGAACAAGGTGCCGATGTTCGGCATCTGCCTGGGTATGCAGATGGCAGTGGTAGAATTCGCACGCAACGTGGCTGGATTCCCGGATGCCAACTCCTCTGAGTTCGAGCCGGACGGCGCACACAGCGTCATCCACATCATGGAAGATCAGAAGGACATCGAGAACATGGGCGGCACCATGCGTCTGGGGCTGTATCCCTGCAAGCTGACACCGGGCAGCCTGGTACAGCAGATCTACGGCGAAGAGCTGATCTACGAGCGCCACCGCCACCGTTTCGAATTCAACAACAATTTCCGCAAGCAGCTCACCGAAAAGGGCTTGCAGATCGCAGGACTGTCTCCGGACGAGCGTCTGGTAGAGATCGTTTCCCTGCCGGATCACCCGTGGTTCATCGGCGTACAGTTCCATCCGGAATTCAAGTCCCGTCCGAATAAGCCGCAGAAGCTGTTCGCATCCTTTATCGGCGCATCGCTGAAAAACCGGAACAAGAAGTAAAAATACAGTATTGCCTTGACATCTCAGGGAGGTGTGATTCATGAGCAAAATGCTGATCGTAGACGACGAAGAGAAGATCCGTGCCGTGGTGCGGGAATACGCAGAGTTTGAGGACTTTGAGGTGACCGAGGCACGGGACGGCATGGAGGCGGTTGCACTCTGCCGGGAAAATGACTATGATATCATTATCATGGACGTGATGATGCCCCGGCTGGACGGCTATTCCGCCTGCAAGGAGATCCGGAAACAGAAGAGCATTCCGATCATTATGCTTTCTGCCCGTGGAGAAGAATACGACAAGCTGTTCGGCTTTGAGACCGGCATCGACGACTATGTGGTGAAACCCTTTTCGCCGAGGGAATTGATGGCACGGGTGCGTGCTGTTCTGGCACGGAGCCATGCGGCACAGAAGAACGGCGCCGATGCGCCCCAGCAGCGTCTGAAATTCGGCGGTCTGGAGATCGACCTTGCCGGACGGGAAGTCTATGTGGACGGCGTGCGTGCCTCCATGACACCGAAAGAGTATGATCTGCTGTTTTATCTGGTGAAAAATAAGGGACTGGCACTCTCCAGAGACAAGCTTCTGGAAGAGGTCTGGGGATATGATTTCTTCGGGGACGACCGTACTGTGGATACCCACATCAAGATGCTGCGCGGCAGCCTTGGACCGTATCGCACAGATATTGTGACCTTGAGAGGAATGGGATATAAGTTTGATCCGGAAAATGACGCATCATCCGCATCACCGGCTCGGTGAGCGAAATCTTCGCATCGGCGTAAAAATCTGGCTGTTTTTCATGCTGTTCGTGTGCGTGGTCTTTCTGCTCATGTGGCTGTTCCAGGTCATCTTTCTGGAATGGTTCTATGAGTCCATGAAAATCCGGGACACCGCAAAGCTGGCACAGCAGCTGGTCTCTGACTATGGCAGCGATGACTTTTCGCAGGATGCCCAGGAAATTTCTCTGCAAAACGAAATGTGCATTGAACTGCTCAACACAAACGGCAGAGAAGTCTATTATAATTGTGTATACAACGGCAAGTGCCTGCTGCACGGCGAGGGAAACGGGACATTTTTCTATCTCATCGACCTCCAGAACAGCAGCACCGGCACGATCTGCCGCAAGGTCTCCAACCCGAATCTGCAAAATCAGATGCTGGTCTACGGCTGCACCATGTACAGCAAGGATGACGGCAGCGTGCTGGGCTATCTGCTGCTGAATTCGCCGCTGGTGCCGGTGGAGTCTACTGTTTCCATTCTGAAACGCCAGACCATGATGATTACCATTATGCTGGTATTCTTCGGCTTTCTCATTTCGTTCTATGCGGCGAACCACATCGCCACGCCCATCACACGCATCACCAAATCGGCAAAGCGTCTGGCGCACGGCGATTACGCGGTGAAGTTCGAAGGCGGCGGCTATGCGGAGGTAGACGATCTGGCGGAGACGCTGACCTATGCGGCGCACGAGCTGTCCAAGACGGATCAGATGCAGCGTGATCTGATCGCCAATGTTTCCCACGACCTGCGGACACCGCTGACCATGATGAAAGCGTATGCGGAGATGATCCGTGACCTTTCGGGAAACAATCCGGTGAAACGGGAGCAGCATCTGAATATTATCATCGAGGAGACCGACCGGCTGACCCAGCTGGTCAACGATATGCTGGATCTGTCAAAGCTGGAGAGCGGCGCACAAAAGCTGGACTACAGCACCTTCGACATTGCCCAGTGCATGGAAGAGATCGTCCACCGGTATGAGGGCGTGTCGGAGCGGATGGGATATCACATCCATCTGACGCTGGACAAGTCCTGCATGGTGCGCTGTGACGAGAGCAAGATCGACCGTGTCATCGGCAATCTCATCAACAACGCCATCAACTACACGTCCAAAGAGGACAAGCAGGTGTTTGTGACCCAGCGGAATCTGCCGCAGTGCGTGCGCATTGAGGTGCGTGACACCGGCGACGGCATCGAAGAGGACAAGATCAAGCTGATTTTCGACAAGTATTACCGTTCAGAGAACCACAAGCGTGAAGTGGTGGGAACGGGACTGGGGCTGTCCATCGTCAAAGAGATTTTGAAGATGCACAACTACAACTACGGCGTAAACAGCAAGCTGGGCGAAGGCTCGACCTTCTGGTTCGAAATCCGGGACATTGTGCCGCCGGATACAGCGGAACAGCCGGAATCGGAAATCCAGTGACTTTTTGAAGAGAAAGCGGACAGCGCAGAACTGTCCGCTTTTTTTGTTGGTGTGATTGCATTTGTATCGGCTTAAAAGGCACACCGTAGGGGCGAACATGGTTCGCCCGGGACTCTTCTGACTCCGACCGCACTGCGTGCCACCTCCTCTAAAAGAGGAGGCTTTGCGAAATTGTCTCCTCTCATAGAGGAGATGCCCGACAGGGCAGAGGAGTCTTTTGCCTCCCTTGAAAAGGGAGATGCCCGATAGGGCAGGGGGATATATTATCTTTGGGTCTCACGCCCCAAACCCGTTCGGCGGAATCGCTCGTACCTCGCTGTCCGCCTTTGGCTTGCAAACGCTTTTGTTTGCCTTTTCCTGTACGTGCAGTGTAGGCTTTCTGGGTTTCTCTTGTGCAGGTGGTTTTTGTTGTTTTCATAGCGTTTGCCACGCAAATTGTCTTTGTATCGTTTTGAAAGATTCACCGTAGGGGCGAACATTGTTCGCCCGAGACTCCTCAGTCAAGCCTACGGCTTGCCAGCTCCTCTGTAGAGGAGCCAAAAGAAAAGTCTCCTCTCATAGAGGTGATTCCCCACGGGGTGGGGAAATGTCACCGTAGGTGACAAAAGGGACCGCTCAGTACGAGATGCCCGACAGGGCAGAGGAGTCTTTTGCCTTCTTCAAAAAGGTGAATCTGTAGGGGGCGATGCCCAGCCTGTCGCCCAGCGGAAATGGCGACGGCAGACTTGCCAAAGGATAGCAAGCCACATCGCCCCGTTCCCTTTCTGAAAAAAGGTTTACCGTAGGGGCGAACATGGTTCGCCCGGGACTCCTCTGACTCCTCCGGCACTGCGTGCCACCTCCTCTAAAAGAGGAGGCTTTATCAAATCGTCTCCTCTCATAGAGGAGATGCCCGACAGGGCAGAGGAGTTGTTTTTGCCTTCTTTGAAAAGGTGAATCTGTAGGGTGCGACGGGCTGACCCGCCGCACCGCAATCACCTACTGAATTTGTCGCATTTGACAAAAAAGAAATCTTGTTGTATAATAAAACAATCACATTTTTCTGCAACTGCGGAGACAACAAAGGAGAACTGTTATGAGTACATCAACCAAAAACCGAGCCACGTTCCATTCACGGCTGGGCTTTATCCTGGTATCTGCCGGGTGCGCCGTTGGTCTGGGCAATGTCTGGAAATTTCCCTATATCTGCGGCGAAAACGGCGGCGGCGCTTTTCTTATCATTTACCTGCTGTGCCTGCTTTTGCTGGGACTGCCCATCGTCATCTGTGAATTCGCCATCGGCCGTGGCAGCCGCCGGAGTATCTCCCAGGCGCTGAATATCCTGGAACAGCCGGGCAGCCGCTGGCATATCACCAAATACGCCGGCATCGCCGGAAACTATCTGCTCATGATGTTCTACACCATGGTCGCCGGCTGGATGCTCTACTATGCGTTCCTGTACGGGTCGGGAAAGATCACGGCGGTTTCTGCCGAAGAGACCTCCGGCTTTTTCTCCCGGATGCTGGATAATCCGGGGCTGATGATCCTCTTTGCAGCAATTGTCATTGTCCTCTGCATCGGTATCTGCGCCCTGGGTCTCCAAAACGGCATCGAAAAGATCACCAAAGTCATGATGATGCTACTTATTGTGCTGATGCTGGTGCTTGTGGTGAACTCGCTCCGGCTGAAAGGCGCAGGCGAAGGTCTGAAATATTTCCTCGTCCCCAGCTTTTCCCGTCTGAAAGAAAACGGATTCGGCTCTGTGGCATTCGCCGCTATGACCCACGCTTTCTTTACCCTGAGCGTGGGCATCGGTGCGATGGAGATCTTCGGCAGCTATCTGAAAAAGGGACGGCGCATCACCGGCGAGGCGATCAACGTTGTGGTACTGGATACCTGCGTTGCCATCATGGCTGGCCTCATCATCATTCCGGCGTGCTTTTCCTATGGCGTCCAGCCGGATGCCGGCCCGTCCCTGCTGTTTATCACCCTGCCCAATGTGTTCCATCATATGGTGGGCGGACGCATCTGGGGCTGCTGTTTCTTCGTGTTCATGTCTTTTGCGGCGCTTTCCACCGTCATTGCCGTGTTTGAAAACATCATCACCATGACCGTAGAACTGGGCAGCTGGACCCGGAAAAAGTCCCTGCTGGTGAACCTGGTGTTGATCTTCGTGCTGTCTCTGCCGGCGATCCTGGGCTTTAACCTGCTGTCCGGATTCCAGCCTTTCGGGGATGGTTCCAGCGTAATGGATCTGGAGGACTTTTTGGTTTCGTACAACATCCTGCCGCTGGGTTCTCTGGTGTATGTGCTGTTCTGCGTCCGGAAAAACGGCTGGGGCTGGGAAAAATTCCTGGCGGAGGTCAACGAGGGAACCGGCCTGAAACTGCCGGGCTGGCTGCGAGGCTATATGGCGTATGTCGTGCCGACGCTGATTTGTCTGATCTACCTCAAGGGCTATTACGATATGTTTGCCGGAAAGGGAACGGGAACGCTTATCGGCTGGATGGCGTTCGCTGTGCTGCTCCTGGCGGTGATCTTCTGGGTGTGCTTTTCTGTGGGGAAAAAGCCTGCAGCAAAGGCGGAAACCAAAAGCAAGTGACCTGCGGCTGACATAGTATCAGTCTCATACAAACAAAAAACCGTTTCGCTGTCGGAGACCCCGGCGTGCGAAACGGTTTTCGTTTTATTTAGTGCATTGCCTTGTTTACTTTCTTCTGCCACGCTTTGCGGTGGTGGTCGGTTTTGCTGCGGCAGCCGGCTTTGCAGCGGTTGTCTTTGCAGTTGTTGCAGCAGCCTTTACCGGCTCTTCCTTTTTCACAGCGGTTTCAACCGGCTTGACAGCCTTTTCTGCTGCGGCAGGCGCAGCCTTCGGTGCAGCGGCTTTGGGTTCCGTCTTTGCCGGTTCTGCCTTCTTTGCAGCGGCAGTCTTCGGAGCCTCAGCCATTTTCGGTGCAGCCTTGGCAGCGGTTTTCTTTGCCGGAGCCTTTGCCTTCGGTGCAGCAGCCTTTTTCGGTGTCGGCAGGGTTGCCAGAACTTCACGGAATACAGCCACCTTGTCCCAGTCGCCCTCCACGGTCAGAGCGTCTGTCTCTGCGCTGCGCAGTGCGTCCAGCAGCTCTGCGGCGTCAGCGGATACCAGTACATCGTGACCCTTATAGTCATACGGTTCAATGGTCAGCTTGTCGCTGTCTGCGGAAACTACGGCATAGAATGCGCCGCAGCCCTCACCGGAAACGTCGAACTGTACTGCAACGGCAGTGTCCGCATTCTTGGCGCTGGCGTTTTCCAGCATTGTTTTTGCCTGTGCAAACATCTCTTCAAAAGTCATTTTCTGTCATTCCTTTCGCTCCATCCGGCAAAAATACGCCGGAATCTCATATGCTTTTCCTCTTTATTATAGGCGTAAATCGGGGAAATGTCAAGGAGAATGCAGATAAAACGTGAAAAATAAGCAAATATATTGCATAACCAGAAAAAGTGCGGTTTCAAATTTGTGCAGTTTCACGAAAGAAAAAGCTTGACAAGCCGGTGAAAATAGGGTATACTTGTAAAGCAGATTACTTTTACAGGCAGGAGGCGGCATGGAAATGTCCAAGGATTTGCGATTTGCCATGCTGTTGGACTGCTACGGCGAATTTCTGACTCCGCACCAGTACCGGCTCACAGAGCTGTACTATTGTGCAGACCTGTCCCTCAGCGAGATCGCTGAGATCGTGGGCATCACCCGTCAGGGCGTCCGGGACGGCATCAAGCGTGGGGAGCAGATCCTGCAGGAGATGGAAGAAAAGCTGCAGTTTGCGGCAAGGCTGAATGCGCTGCGGGAAAACTACAGCGCCATTGCCGGGTCGCTGGAGCGCATCCAGGCACAGGCGGCAGATGTACCGGCGGTGCGGGACGAGTGCCGCCGGGCAATGGAAAGCGTCCGCCACGGGCTGGAGCTGCTTTGAAAAAAGACGAAGGAACTGCATTTTGTAAGGCTCTCCTTGAAAAAGGCGGATGCCGGCGAAAGCCGGCAGAGGGTTATCCCTCCGGCACTGCGTGCCACCGCCCTTTTCAAGGGAGGCAATACAATTGTTTTTCTTTGAGAGGAGGAGATCATTATGGCATTTGAGGGACTGTCGGGAAAGCTGAACCAGGTGTTCAAAAAGCTGAAATCCCACGGGAAGCTGACGGAAAGCGATGTCAAAGAGGCGATGCGTGAAGTCCGCATGGCACTGCTGGAGGCGGATGTCAGCTATAAGGTGGTCAAGGATTTTGTCAAGAAGGTCTCCGACCGTGCAGTGGGCGAAGAGGTCCTCACCAGCCTCACCCCGGCACAGCAGGTCATCAAGATCGTCAACGAGGAACTGTGCAATCTGATGGGCAATGAAAATGCCCGGATCCAGTTCCCGTCCAAGCCGCCGTGCATCATTATGATGTGCGGTCTCCAGGGTTCCGGTAAGACCACCCACGCCGCAAAGCTGGCGAAGATGCTGAAAAAAGAAGGGCATTATCCGCTGCTGGTGGCGTGCGATATCTACCGTCCGGCGGCGATCAATCAGCTGCAGGTGGTGGGTGAGCGTGCCGGTGTCAAGGTCTTTGAGATGGGACAGATCGACCCACGCATCATCGCCAAGGAGGCGCTGAAGTTCGCCAAGGATCACGGCAATGACGTGGTCATCCTGGATACCGCCGGCCGTCTGCACATTGACGTTGCGCTGATGGATGAGCTGAAAGATCTGAAGGAACTGACCCACCCCAACGAGATCATGCTGGTGGTGGACGCCATGACCGGTCAGGATGCCGTCAATGTGGCAAAGGCGTTCGACGATGCCCTGGGCATCGACAGCGTGCTGATGTCCAAGCTGGACTCTGACACCCGTGGCGGTGCGGCGCTGTCCGTGCTGGCTGTCACCGGCAAGCCCATCAAATATGTGGGCATGGGCGAAAAGCTGGACGAGTTCGAACAGTTCCATCCCCAGCGGATGGCATCCCGTATCCTGGGCATGGGCGATATGCTGACGCTGATCGAAAAGGCGGAAAGCACCATCAGCCAGAAGGATGCCGAGAAGATGGCGAAGAAGTTCGAGGAAAACCGGTTCGATATGAACGATCTCCTGGAACAGCTGCGTCAGATTCAGAAGATGGGTTCGCTCAAGTCCATCATCGGTATGCTCCCCGGCGTGGGCAGCAAGCTGAAAGATGCAGACATTGACGACCGGCAGTTCGTCCGCATCGAGGCGATGATTACCTCGATGACCAAGGCGGAGCGTGCAAAGCCCTCGATCATCAACCCGTCCCGCAAGCGGCGTATCGCTGCCGGCAGCGGCACGAAGGTGGAGGATGTGAACCGTCTGCTGAAACAGTTCGACCAGATGCAGAAGATGATGAAGCAGTTCGGCGGCAAGGCAGGCAAGGGCGGAAAGATGAACCGCCGTGCCATGAAACGCCTGGCAAACATGAATCCCGAACAGCTGCAAAGTTTGCAGGGTGGCATCCCGGGCGTTCCGCCGGGGCTGATGCCGCCGAAGAAGTAAGAGATCCCGCAGGAAACTGCTGGAGATAGATTTGACATTTGTCAAGAATAATACATGGAGGTAAATTCAAATGGCAGTAAAGATCAGACTGAGAAGAATGGGCGCAAAGAAGGCTCCGTTCTATCGTATTGTTGTTGCTGACGAGCGTTATCCGAGAGACGGCCGTTTCATCGAGGAGATCGGTTTCTACGATCCGACCAAGGAACCGACCGTAGTTAGCCTGGACGCTGACAAGGCAAAGACCTGGCTGAAGAACGGCGCACAGCCGACTGATACCGTTAAGGTTATCCTGAAGAAGGAAGGCGTACTCTAATTTCTTAGAGGCAACACCGAGTGCGGGGTCGTTCTGCAAAGGCAGAACGGGATTGCTCCGCCGGTGAACCGTATCGGCGCTGTCCGGCTGGACGGTGCGTGTGCTGCACAACGGGTACGGCTGACCAGTGGAGCAATCATGTGACCATAGAAGGAGGAAAAGATCATGCAGGAACTGTTGCGAGTGATCGTTGCCGGTCTGGTAGAAGATCCGACAGCCATTCAGATCACGGAAGATGCCCCCAATGAAGAGGGCGTGATCGTTTATCATCTGCACGTTGCACCGGATGATACCGGGCGTGTCATCGGAAAGCAGGGGCGCATTGCCAAGGCGATTCGTGTCATCATGCGTTCCGGCGCAGCAAAGTATAATCAGAAGATCGCTGTCGAGATCGACTGAGGAACAGCTACAAACAATCCATGCAGGCGGACAGAAATGTTCGCCTGTTCTTGTATGTACAGAAAGGACTGCTCATGAAACAATACCTTGAAATCGGAAAGATCGTCAACGTCCACGGACTTCGTGGCGACATGAAAGTCGTGCCGTGGTGCGACGATCCGGAATTCCTGTGCGAATTCGATACCCTGTACCTGGGCAAGGCGCAAAAGCCGGTGACGGTGACTGCCGCACGCCTGCAAAAGGGCAACGTGCTGCTGCATCTGGAGGGCGTGGACACCGTGGAGGAGGCAGAAAAGCTGCGGAATCAGGTGCTGTATATGGACCGGGACGAAGTGGAACTGGAAGAGGGCGTGTACTTCATCCAGGATCTCATCGGGCTGGAAGTGCTGGACGTGGACACGGGCAAAAGCTACGGCAAGCTCACCGATGTGATGCAGACCGGCGCCAATGACGTGTACGAGGTCAAAGATGCGGACGGAAAGACCGTGCTGATCCCGGCGATCCCGGATGTGGTGCAGGAGACCGACCTGGACGGCGGCGTAATGCGCATTCGTCCGCTGGAGGGCTTGTTCGATGCAGATTGAGATCGCTACCCTGTTTCCGGAAATGTGTGAGGCGGTGCTGTCCGAGAGCATCATCGGCAGAGCCAGAAAAGCCGGGCATATCTCTGTCCGCTGCTGGAATATCCGGGACTATACCCTGGACAAGCACCGCCGTGTGGATGATGTGCCTTACGGCGGCGGCAGAGGCATGGTCATGCAGGCAGACCCCATCTACCGCTGCTATGAGGCGGTCTGCCGGGATATCGGCACAAAGCCCTATGTGATCTATATGTCCCCCAAGGGAAAGGTGCTGGAACAGCAGCGCTCGCTGGAATTGTCCGTGATGCCGCATATTTTCGTGCTTTGCGGGCATTATGAAGGTGTAGACCAGCGCATCCTGGACGAGATCGTGGACGAGGAGGTCTCCATCGGGGACTATGTCCTCACCGGCGGCGAGCTGCCGGCGCTGGTGCTGGTGGATACCATTGCACGGATGGTGCCGGGCGTTCTGCCGGAAAACCTGTGCTTTGAAGAGGAGAGCCATTTCGGCGGACTGCTGGAATATCCCCAGTATACCCGTCCGGCGGTGTGGCACGACCGGGAGGTGCCGCCGGTGCTGCTCACCGGACACCACAAAAACATTGCAGAATGGCGCAGCGCACAGAGTCTGGAAGAGACAAAAAACAAGCGCCCCGACCTTTATGCAAGCTATTTGGATAAAAAATAACTGTTTTCTTTGTGGAATTTGAACAAAATATGCAACTTCGGAAAAAGGGGAAAATTCCATTTTGACATTGTTGTCATGTTCCACAAAGATTCAAACGAAAAGGGAGAACGGTTATAACAACACGTAGAAAATTCCGGAAAATCGGACAATTTCTGCAAAAAATGCGTTGACGTGTTCCGGAAAAAACGGTATAATGGTAGCATAGAAGGGAAGAGGAATGCACAAATTGTTTCCAGGGGAATGGAAACCGCAAAGCTTCTTCAAACCAACGTATGATGCGTGAAAGCGCAGGATCATAAGGATGGGAGAGTTTTTATCATGTTTGTAAAAGAAGTTACAGTACAGAATCAGGTTGGTCTGCACGCAAGACCGGCTACATTTTTCATTCAGCGTGCCAACGAGTTCAAGTCCTCGATCTGGATCGAAAAGGAAGAGCGTCGGGTAAATGCAAAGAGCCTGCTGGGTATCCTGTCTCTGGGTATCGTAGGCGGCACTGACATCAAGATCATTGCGGATGGTTCTGATGAGCAGATCGCAGTAAACTCTCTGGTAGATCTGGTAGAGAGCGGTTTCAGCGACTAATTCGCTGTTGTTTCGACAAGAGAACCTCACGGGGGAGCAAGTTCCGCCGTGAGGTTTTTTGTTTTTGCGCCGGCTTAGCTGCCGCTCAGCCCATAGCGCACCATATTTTCACAGAAAATGCCGTAGCCCCGTGTGGGGTCGTCCACAAATACATGAGTCACTGCGCCCACCAGTCTGCCGTTTTGCAAAATGGGGCTGCCGCTCATGCCCTGGACGATGCCGCCGGTGATCTCCAGCAGTTCCGGGTCTGTGACGCATACGGTCATGTTCCGGGTGCTGTCCGTGCCGCTGTAGTCGATCTCTTCCAGCATCACGTCATATGCCTTCGGCGTGTCGCCGGAGACAGTGCAGAGGATCTGTGCCGGACCGGTCTCGATCTCCTGTTTCAGCGCCATGGGAACGGCGTCCTCAGCGGATGGATTGTGGTACAGCGTCCCGAACACGCCGCAGCGGTTGTTGCAGATCAGCTCGCCCAGGGATGTCTCGTCCGAAAAGCTGCCCTGGAGCATTCCCGGACTGCCGGAGACGCCTTTCACCACCTGGGAGATGGTCACAGCAGCTGCCTCGCCCGAACCAAAGGGCAGGATGTCGCCGGTGTCGGCATCGCAGATGGGATGCCCCAGACCGCCGAAACCGCCGGTTTCCGGCTCATAAAAGGTGATGGTGCCGATGCCGGCGCTGCTGTCCCGCACCCAGATGCCTGCCTCATAGCGGTTGTCTGCGGCGGCATATGCCGGCGTCAGTGTCACCGTGCAGGTCTCTTCGCCCCGTTCCAGCGTCACTGTAACGGGAACACCGTCCGAATCGGCGATGGCGTCCTGGAGCGACTGGTTGGAGTCGATGACCTGTCCGTTCACAGAACGGATGAGGTCGCCGGTCTGGATGCCTGCCTCCTGTGCCGGACAGCGCCTGCCCTCCGGAGTGTCCACCCGTTCCATGCCCACCACCATAGCGCCGTCCATGCGGAGCTTGATGCCGAACGGCTCGCCGCAGGGGACGAGCATGGGCGTGTCGATCTCCTGGACTTCCACCTCCTTGACGGGAATGACGCCGAAGAGCCGGAGGGATGTGGTCTCGGCAGTGCGTGCCGATGCGGCTGCCGCCTGGACGGTGTGCGCCGTGGGAACGGCAGAGATATGGAGCGCCGTGTCGACTTCCAGCTGGCTGCCGGTCTGTACATAATAATTGTCCGGCAGCTGCCAGGCGTAATATGCCGCAGCGCCGTATAACTGCAGCAGCACGGCAGCACCGAGAACTGCCGTGCGCTTGATCCAACGTATCATTTTTGTATCCTGCCTTTCTGGTATATTTATTTTTTGCCCCGTATCTATCGTGTGCAGTACGGCAGCGCTTATCAGCGACAATGCAAGGAAAAAACATAGGGCAGTTGTTCTCACAACAGGCAGCAACTGCCTTTCCGAAAAACGGGAGAACCACTTCCGCAATTCCAAAACATCCAAAAATTTGAAAATGAAAGGATCTACCGCCATGAAAACCAAAAACGCCGCCTCTCGTCCCATTCCCACCGCCGCACAGCTGAAAAAACAGCGTGTCCGCCGGGTGAGCTGTATCATCCTCCGCATCCTGCTGGTGCTTTCCACCATCCTGTTTACCTGGATCACCTGCTGGGGCTGCGGACTGGGCTGGATCAGCCGTGCCAGAGCCGGCAGCAACTGGCCCATGTCCTTTGTGGGCTACGGGCAGATGCTGCTGGTGGGTTCGGGTCTGCTGACTCTGGGGACAGTGCTTGTCCTGCTGTGCCGGAAGAACTGGCTCAACTGGGCGGCGGCAGGCAGTGCGGCAGGCGGCGTGGTGCTGTGCCTGCTGGCGCTGTACCATGTGGCATCCTATGCGAAGGAGCATTCCTTTTACAGCCAGCTGATGCAGATGCCGGCGGCGACGCTGTACTGCGTACAGATCCTGCCGGTGATCCTGCCCTTTGTCTGCGTTACGGCGCTGGGACTGTTACAGTTCTTTTCGCCTGAGGCGGTACAGCGCCGCCGGGACAGAAAACTGGCGGATTCGGCAAAGGCGCCGTCCATTCTCTGAGTGTCCGGAACGTCCTGTATGGTTCTTCTCTGCTTTTTACACAGATTTTACAAAGATAATTTCTTTTTCGACAAGTTTCAGCCTTGCAGTTCTCCAAAGAATGTGGTAAAATTATAGGGTAGAACAAAAAAACAGGAGGTAACAAAATGGACAACAAAAAAATAAAAGTCCTGATCGGAGACGACAGCGCCGAGTATGGCATAACCTGTGCTAACGAACTGCGTGCGCTGGGTCTTTACGTCGTGACGAGACGCAAAGACGGCAAGGTCATTCTGGATGCGATCCGGAACGACACGCCGGACGTTGTGGTAATGGACGCAGTGCTGCCTGGCATGGATGCCATAGAGATCCTCGAGAAATCTCAGACATTCGCTCATGCGCCGGCTTTCATTATCACGTCATCTTATGAGAACACATTTATTGAGCGCCAGGTCATGGAAAAGGGTGCGGCGTATTTCATGCTGAAGCCGTTTCACATTTCGGCGCTGGGAAACCGCATCACAGAACTGGCATCCAACGGCATTCCCGACAAAGCGGCATCTGCGCACCGGACACTGGAGATGGTGGTGACGGAGATGATCCACCAGCTGGGCGTGCCGGCACATATCAAGGGCTATCACTATCTGCGTGCAGCCATTCTGGCATCCATCGAGAACCAGGCACTGCTGGAGAGCGTCACCAAGATGCTCTATCCCACGGTGGCGCAGCAGTTCGACACCACCTCTTCCCGTGTGGAGCGTGCCATCCGCCACGCCATTGAGATCGCATGGGACAGAGGCGACCTGGACACCATCAATTCCTTTTTCGGCTACACGGTGAATAACTGCAAGGGAAAGCCCACCAACTCGGAATTCATTGCGCTGCTCACGGACAAGCTGCGGCTGCAGTACGGAAAGAGCGGTATGCGGCATCACGCCTGAAAATCGCTGCGCTTTGTGAAAAAATTTATTTTCTCTGCGTAAAATCTTCTTACAGTAGCGCTCTGTTTTGTGGTACAATAAAAACAGCTATCTGCTCTCTGCACTGCCTGTCCGCCGGGAGACATAGTATTATCTTATGCGAAAGGAATTGATTTTATGACAGACGGAGAAATGTTTTTTAAGAAAATGGAGCTAAGCGATCTACAGTGCAATCCTTTTGACATGATCGGAAAATCATGGTACTTACTGACATCCGGCACACCGGAGGACTACAACACCATGACGGCATCCTGGGGTGCGATGGGTGAGATCTGGGGCGCACCGTCCTTCCACTGTGTGGTACGCACCAATCGGTATACCCTGCAATATCTGGATCGGAACGAACTGTTTTCAGCGTGCTTTTTCGATCCGGGCTATAAACCGGCACTGCAATTCTGCGGCACACATTCCGGCCGGGACTGCGATAAGGCGAAACAAACCGGATTGCGGCCCGTTCTCCTGGACGGAACCACTGCCTTTGCACAGGCACGCCGTGTGCTGATCTGCCGGAAACGCTATACGGCGATGATGCAGCCCGAGGGCTTCATCGAACCGGAGACCTATGAAAGATGGTACGGCACCGACCCGATGCACCGGGAATTTGTGGGTGAAGTACTGGCATATTATGAAAAACTGCACTGAGTATTCCCGAAATCAAAAAGCCTCTGTCCTGTGACAGGGGCTTTTTTGCGTGGAGCAGGCGCTTTGCACTGCATTTTTTTCACGGAAACATAAAAATATACAGGAATAACTGCATATTATGCGTAAAATATTGCAAAAGGAAAAAAATCCGTATATTTATGCAAAAATGCTTGACATCGCTGAAAAAAGGTGTATAATAAAAGACAAGAGCATTTGCAGCGGATCAAAAAGGGCGGTACAGATGCGATAAATTATGCTGATGGAGGAGTTTGCATCATGGCAAAGGCAAAAAAGGACATTAAGAAAGTCGTTCTGGCATATTCCGGCGGTCTGGATACTTCGATTATCATTCCGTGGCTGAAAGAAAACTACAACAACTGCGAGGTTATCGCAGTTTCCGCAGACGTAGGACAGGGTACGGAACTGGACGGCCTGGAAGAAAAGGCAATCAAGACCGGCGCATCCAAGCTGATCGTACTGGATCTGAAGAAGACCTTCGTAGAGGACTACATCTTCCCGACTGTACAGGCTGGCGCAGTATATGAGAACCGTTACCTGCTGGGTACCTCTTTCGCTCGTCCGATTATCGGTAAGGAGCTGGCAAGAATCGCTCTGGAAGAGGGCGCAGACGCCATCTGCCACGGTGCAACCGGCAAGGGCAACGACCAGGTTCGTTTCGAGCTGGCAATCAAGGCATACGCTCCGGATATGGCAATCATCGCTCCGTGGAGAGAATGGACCATCAAGAGCCGTGACGAAGAGATCGACTATGCAGAGGCACACAACATTCCGCTGAAGATCAACCGTGAAACCAACTACTCCAAGGATAAGAACCTGTGGCATCTGTCCCACGAAGGTCTGGATCTGGAAGATCCGGCAAACGAGCCGCAGTATGAGAAGGAAGGCTTCCTGGAACTGGGCGTTTCTCCGATCCAGGCTCCGGACAAGCCCACTTATGTGACCATTCATTTTGAAAAGGGTATCCCGACCGCTATCGACGGCAAGGAACTGGGCGCAGTAGAGCTGGTAGAAAAGCTGAACGAACTGGGCGGCGCAAACGGCATCGGTCTGGCTGACCTGGTAGAAAACCGTCTGGTCGGCATGAAGTCCAGAGGCGTTTATGAAACTCCGGGCGGCACCATCCTGTACCACGCACACGATGTGCTGGAGACCATTACCCTGGACAAGGAAACTGCAAGAACCAAGCAGTATCTGAGCATCAAGTTCGCTGATATCGTATACAACGGTCAGTGGTATACTCCGCTGCGTGAGGCACTGACTGCTTTCGTAAACGAGACCCAGAAGACCGTTACCGGTGATGTTAAGCTGAAACTGTACAAGGGCAACATCATCAATGCCGGCGTAACTTCTCCGTACACTCTGTATGATGAAGAAGTTGCAACCTTCGATGCAGAAGACGTTTACAACCAGAAGGACGCAGAGGGCTTTATCAACCTGTTCGGTCTGCCGATCCACGTAAAGGCTGTACTGGATCAGAAGCGGAACAACAAGTAAGCCAATCAGCGAAAATAAAAACCGGTGATTTTGCCGGAGGCAAAAGGCGGCGTTCAGTCGCCTTTTGTTGTTGTGAGGGGTGTATGAAAAAGAAAAGCAAAGCAGCGGCAGAGCCGACGCTGGTCTTTTACAAAAAAGTAGAATGGGAACAGATGGCTTTTCGCCGCCGGCGTGAGGAGATCATGGTGGCAGTTTCTGTGCTGCTGCTTTGTGTGCTTACCATTTTTGGCTGGGCTGCTGTCGGCATTGGCGTTATGTGCGGTGCCTTACACGCCCTCTATAAAGAGAAAAAGAAAGCTATACCATGCAGTCTGAGGCTGTCGCCCTCCGGCATTTGTTATTGGGGAGAGCGATTCGAGTCGTTTTCCTGGCAGGAGATACAGCGATTCGAGTCGTTTTCCTGGCAAGAGATACAGCGAATCCAGCTGTACTGCACACATTACGGAAACCGGAATATGATATCTTTGCAGATCTGCGTGAAAAAAGATCATGCAGAAACTGAGCGGCGTGCGCTTTTGTTTGACGATATGGAACCGCTGGAAGAAAAATACAGGCTGGCACAGCAGTGGATCGCACACTATCATCCGCACACGGAATATACAGAATCAGAAAAGGACGGATAAAATTATGGCACTTTGGGCAGGAAGATTTTCCAAAGAGATCGACGCAGGCGTAAATGCGTTCAACTCCTCTATCGCATTTGATGCACGGATGTACCGGCATGACATCCAGGGCAGTATCGCCCATGCCACCATGCTGGGTGACTGCGGCATCATCTCCAAGGAGGACAGCAAGACCATTATCGAGGGGCTGACTGCCATTCTGGCAGATCTGGACAGCGGCAAGCTGGAATTTGACCCCAACGCAGAAGATATTCATATGTTCGTGGAGGCAGAACTGACCAAGCGCTACGGCGATGTGGGCAAGCGTCTGCACACCTCCCGTTCCAGAAACGACCAGGTGGCACTGGATCTCCGGCTGTATCTCCGGGACGAGATCAAGGAAATTCGTGGTCTGGTGGAAAAGCTGTGCGCCGTACTGGTCAAGCTGGCAGAACAGCACACCGAGACCGTACTGCCGGGCTACACCCATTTGCAGCGTGCGCAGCCGGTGACTTTTGCACACCACCTGCTGGCGTATGTGCAGATGCTGCTCCGTGACCTGGGCAGACTGGACGACACCGCAAGGCGCATGAACGAATGCCCTCTGGGCAGCGGCGCTCTGGCAGGTACGACCTATCACATCGACCGGGAAGAGACCGCATCCCTGCTGGGATTCGATGCGCCTATGGCAAACAGCCTGGACGGCGTTTCTGACCGTGACTACTGCATCGAGCTGGCAAACACCCTTTCCATCATCATGATGCACCTGTCCCGGTTCTCTGAGGAGATCATCCTGTGGTGTTCCTGGGAGTTCAAGTTCATTGAACTGGACGATGCCTTTGCAACCGGTTCGTCCATCATGCCCCAGAAGAAGAACCCGGATATTACCGAGCTGATCCGTGGCAAGACCGCCAGAGTGTACGGCGATCTCCAGACCCTGCTGACCATGATGAAGGGTCTGCCGCTGGCATACAACAAGGATATGCAGGAGGACAAGGAGGCGATCTTCGACGCAGTGGACAACGTAAAGCTGTGCCTGGAGACCTTCACCCCCATGCTGGAGACTATGCGTGTGCTGAAAGACAATATGCGTGCCGCTGCGGCAAAGGGCTTTATCAACGCCACCGACTGCGCAGACTATCTGGTCAAGAAGGGTATGCCGTTCCGGGATGCCTATAAGATCTCCGGTACACTGGTGGCAGAGTGCATTTCCAAGGGTCTGACTCTGGAGACACTGCCGCTGGAGGAATACCAGAAGATGACACCGCTGTTCACCGAGGACGTTTATGATGCCATCAGCCTGGAGACCTGCGTGCGTGGCAGAGTTTCTCAGGGCGGTCCGTCCCCGAAGGCTGTGGCAGAACAACTGAAGCTGGTTAAGGCAAAACTGGGGCTGGCATGAAAAAGCGGCAGATGAAGTTTATCCTGGCGCTGTGTTCGGCGGCGGTGGCGGTCTGGATCGGCGGAGAGATCCTGCTGGGTCTGGTGCTGGATCTGGGGCTGACGGTGTCCCGGATCTGGGCGATTGCCGTGATCGTGCTGACCTGTGCCTTTAGTCTGTGGAAGTGTCCACGGGAATAGGAGAAATTATGAGAAAATGGATCGGGATCCTGATGGCGGTCGGGTTCTGCCTTTGCGCTGGCTGCGGCAGGACGGCTTCGCCTGAAGCTTCGGAAACGGTGACATCGTCCGCAGTGACAACGGCAAAGGTACAACTGGATGCGGTGCAGACAACTGCTGCTGTGCAGGAGGACGATGCCGCGGCAGTGACGACCAAGAAGAAGGCTGTGGATGCGCCGAACGGGAAAAAGCTGACGGCGGTGACTCCAAAGCAAACGCTGGATGCTGTGGAAAAGCAGGAGATCACAACTGTGGAAACGCAGAGTACGACTGCCATAGAAATGGTATACTATAGTGCAACTGGCTCTTATTGGCATCTATCGGAGGAATGCGCCGAAGAGGATTATGTCCACGTTGTGTACAATATGCAGGGAGAGACAATGCCTGCACCGAAGCCACGCATAACAAAATCGCCGAAAACAATGATCGTCGGCGGAAAAACGCCCTGCCCGAATTGTGCGGCAGGGGAATGAGGTGGAAAAATGGCTGTAAAAGTATTTATTGACGGACAGGCCGGCACGACTGGTCTGCGTATCCATGAGCGTCTGGCAGACCGGAAGGATCTGACCATGATTACCCTGACCGAGGAAACCCGGAAAGACCCGGAGGCAAGACGTGCCGCCATTCTGGAAAGCGACGTGACATTCCTGTGCCTGCCGGATGATGCCGCAAGAGAGGCTGTGGCGCTGGCAGGGGATGCGGATGTGCGCATCATTGACGCATCTACGGCGCACCGCACCAATCCGGACTGGGCATACGGCTTTCCGGAACTGTCTCCGGAACACCGGGAAAAGATCCGCACCTCCAAGCGTGTGGCAGTGCCGGGCTGTTATGCCAGCGGCTTTGCGTCTCTGGTGTATCCCATGGTACACAGCGGACTGCTGCCTAAGGATTATCCGGTGCAGTGCTTTGCCATGTCCGGCTACAGCGGCGGCGGCAAGAAGATGATCGCCGAGATCGAATCGCCCGACCGTGCGCCGGAGCTGTACAGCCCTCGCTTTTACGGTCTGGCAAACAACCACAAGCACCTGCCGGAGATGCAGAAAATTTCCGGTCTGGAAAAGAAACCCATGTTCACCCCGATCGTGGACGATTACTATAACGGCATGGTGGTATGCGTGCCGATCCAGGCGGCGGTCTCCGGCTTTTCGCTGGAACCGGAACGGGTACAGGAGATGCTGGAACGCCACTATGAGGGCTCCAACTTCGTCCATGTACAGCCGCTGAAAACGCCGGCAGAGATGACAGCCACCAAGCTGAGCTGCAACGACCTGCGTGACACCAACCAGATGGAGATTTTCGTGTTCGGTGACGCAGAGCAGATTCTGCTGTGTTCCCGTCTGGACAATCTGGGTAAGGGCGCATCCGGTGCGGCAGTGCAGTGCATGAACATTATGCTGGGACTGGATGAGACTGTGGGCTTGCTGTAAAAAAATAGCCTCTCCTGAAAGGAGAGGGGGACCAGCGAAGCTGGTGGAGAGGTTTGGGTGAAATTTTTCTTCAAGTTGTGGATTTCACAGAATAATCCCCCTGTCAGCTTACGCTGACATCTCTTACCGAGCCGTCCCCTTTGTCACTTCGTGACATTTCCCCACACTGTGGGGAATCACCCTTTTCAAGGGGGACTTTCTTAAAAACCGATTTATGTGCCTATGGGCGGCATTACAGATAGCTTTTAGAGAAACGGCATAGTAGGGGACGATGCCCACATCGTCCCGCCTGTCGGCTTTGTACGATGCTGTCTTGAAAAAGAGAAATCGAAATCAATCAGAGAGGAGTCATACCTCATGGAAAAAGTAGCAATGGAAGGCTATACCTTCGTGGACGGCGGCGTTTGTGCCGCAAAGGGATTCCGTGCCGGCGGCGTATACTGCGGCATCAAGGACAACCCGGACAAGAAAAATGACCTGATGGTGGTTGCGGCAGATGCCATGTGCAATGCGGCTGCGGTCTACACCCAGAACAAGGTGAAGGGTGCGCCGGTGCTGGTGATGAAAAAGCATCTGAAAGCCACCTGCGGCAAGACCATGGCAGTGGTGGCAAACTCCAAGAACGCCAACACCTGCAACGCAGACGGCGAGGAAAAGGCGGAGACTATGTGCGCTCTGACTGCCAAAGAACTGGGTGTCAAGCCGGAAGAGATTCTGGTCATGTCTACCGGTGTTATCGGGCAGATCCTGCCCATTGAGCCGATTCAGAACGCCCTGCCGGCGCTGTGCAGAAATCTGAAAGCCAGCGCAGAGGGTGCGCACGAGGCGGCTGTGGCAATTATGACAACAGATACCTTCGCCAAGGAGATCGCTGTGGAATTTTCACTGGGCGGCGTGACCTGTCACCTGGGCGGCATGGCGAAGGGCAGCGGCATGATCCACCCGAACATGGCGACCACGCTGAACTGCATCACGACCGATGCGGCTGTGCCGGCAGAACTGCTGCAAAAGGCACTGTCTGACGTGGTGAAGGTGACCTATAACTGTCTGTCTGTCGACGGCGACCAGTCCACCAACGACACCTGTCTGCTCATGGCATCCGGTGCGGCAGGCAATCCGGAAGTTGCGGCGGATTCTGCGGAATATACCGTGTTCCGGAACGCCCTGTACTGCGTCATGATGAATTTGACCCGGATGCTGGCGTATGACGGCGAGGGTGCGACCAAGCTGCTGGAGTGCAAGGTCTCCGGGGCAAAGGATCTGGACACTGCCATTGCCGTGGCAAAGAGCGTGGTATGCTCGCCTCTGCTGAAGTGCGCTATGTTCGGCGCAGACGCCAACTGGGGACGTGTGCTGTGTGCCGTGGGCTATGCTCCGGCAGAGTTCGACATCAACCAGGTGGCAGTGACACTGGCATCCCGTGCCGGTTCTGTGGATGTGTGCAGAAACGGCGCAGGCATCGAGTTCTCCGAGGACATCGCCAAGAAGGTGCTGCTGGAGGACGAGATCGAGATTCTGGTGTCCATCGGCGACGGTCCGGCGGCGGCAACGGCGTGGGGCTGCGATCTGACCTATGACTATGTAAAAATCAACGGTGACTACCGTTCGTAAGAGAGGCTTTCGAAAATGGGAGAGATATTGAACAGTGTGCGGGCGCAGGTGCTGGTGGATGCCCTGCCCTACATTCAGAAATACAACAACAAGATTCTGGTGGTCAAATACGGCGGCAACGCCATGACCAACAACGAGCTGAAACAGGCAGTCATGGACGATATCGTGCTGCTGTCCCTGGTGGGCGTCAAGGTAGTCCTGGTACACGGCGGCGGTCCGGAGATCAGCGATATGCTCAAGCGGCTGAACATCGAGTCCAAGTTTATCGGCGGTCTGCGGTATACCGATGAGGCGGCTGTGGACGTGGTAAAGATGGTGCTGTCCGGCAAGGTGAACAAGGAGCTGGTCAGCCTGCTGACACGGACACGGGGCAAGGCACTGGGTATGTGCGGCATCGATGGGCATATGCTGACCGCAGAGCGCAAGCTGGGTCCCAACGGCGAAGATCTGGGCTTTGTGGGCGATATCGTAAAGGTCAACGAGCAGCCCATCCTGGATGCGCTGAACAACGGCTATATTCCGGTAATTGCTACGGTGGCGACCGACGATTTCGGACAAGCTTACAACGTCAATGCGGATACGGCGGCGGCACGGATCGCTGCACAGCTCCGGGCGGAAAATCTGATCCTGATGACCGACATCGCCGGACTGCTCCGGGACAAGGACGATCCGTCTACCCTCATTCCGTTTGTCAACGTCAGCGAAGTGCCGTTCCTCAAGCGCAAGGGCATCATCTCCGGCGGCATGATCCCGAAGATCGACTGCTGCGTAGAGGCGGTGCGCCGTGGCGTGAAAAAGACTGCCATCATTGACGGCAGAGTACCGCACTCCATCCTCATTGAGACCCTGTCCAATGAGGGCATCGGAACACAGTTCCGATAAGCGTCAGCCGGGGGATACCGGCAAAAAACAGCTCGTCCTGCCTCCTTTCCACAGGCGGCTGGTCTGTGTCGGAAGTGATGCGGACGGGGAGCAGAAAGGGTTTTTGAAAAAATGAGTTTGTTAGAACACGCCGCAGTAGAGGCGGCAAAGAAATTTGCGGAAAACGAAGAGAACCGGACGGACACCAGAGGCGTGGTGAAAGCGTCCAGGGTGTTTCCGGTGGTCTCAGTGTTTTCCGTTCTGATGGGTATTGCAATGGCACTGCTGAAATTAAAGCAGGGCGGTGTGATGTTTTATGTGCTGGCGGCAGCGTTTGTGCTGCTGGGCGTATTTCTGCTGATCTACGGTCACAATTTCAAGATCGAATATGACCGCACCGGCATCACCGTATACAACTTCTTCGGAAAGCCGAAACAGTATGAATTGCAGGACGTGCAGAAGATCGAACTGAAAAGCGACGGCTATACCGTTCTGACCGCCAAGGGAAAAATCCGGGTGGAAAAGGACTTTTTCCTGGGGTCGGATGCGTTTCTGGCATATCTGCGTGACTATATGAAGGAGAAAAAGGCATGAAACTGACATCTGCAAGAAAAGATTATGGGATCTACGGCTTTATGGTCGCAGTATTTCTGGCTGGAACGATCGCTTTCTTTGTGCGGTACGGCACAAGCGAGATCTGGTACACGCTGCTGATGATCGCTTTCCTGCTGCTCAGCCTGTACTTTTTCAGCTGCACACTGCGGTTCCGGGTCATGTGGGATGAGGAAGGCATCCGTATCCGGCAGAACTGGAAACCGGAAAAGCACTACGCCTGGACGGAACTGGAACAAATGTACATCGAAGATCAGTGCATCATCCTGTATCTGGACGGCAAGAAGTACGGCTTTTCACAGGGCTGTCCCAATTCCATGGAACTGATCGACTTTCTGGAACAGAAATTTTCCGCTGAACAGGCGGCAGAATAAAGGAAATGATGAAAATGACAACACAAGAGCAAATGAACCAGTCCGTTATGGGAACATACGGACGGTTTCCGGTGGTCATCGACCACGGCGCAGGGGAATCCTGTGCGGATGAAAACGGAAAGACCTATATCGACTTCGGCAGCGGCATCGGCACGACTTCGCTGGGCTACTGCAACGAGGCGTGGACAGAGGCGGTGTGCCGGCAGGTCAAGACCATGCAGCACACCTCCAACCTGTACTACACCAAGGTGCAGGCGGACTTTGCACAGAAGCTGTGCGAGACCGCAGGCTATGAAAAGGTGTTCTTCTGCAACAGCGGCGCTGAGGCAAACGAATGCGCCATCAAGCTGGCGAGAAAGTACAGCTTTGACAAATACGGCAAGGGCAGACACAAGATCCTGACCCTGGTGAATTCGTTCCACGGCAGAACCCTCTGCACCCTGTCTGCAACGGGACAGGACGTGTTCCACAACTACTTCTTCCCGTTCGTGGAGGGCTTTGACTATGTAGTTGCCAATGACATTGCCGACCTGGAGTCCAAGCTGGACGACACAGTCTGCGCTGTGATGCTGGAATACATCCAGGGCGAAGGCGGCGTGAATGCGCTGGAACAGGCATTTGTGGACGCTGTTTTTGAAAAGTGCGCCGCAAAGGACGTGCTGGTCATTGCAGACGAAGTACAGACCGGTGTGGGCAGAACCGGTACATTCCTCGCCGGGGAACAGTTCGGACACCATGCCGACGTGACAACGCTGGCAAAGGGCATTGCAGGCGGTCTGCCGATGGGCGCTTGTCTCGCCAGTGAGAAGTGCGCCGGCGTGCTGGACAAAGGCTCTCACGGCTCGACCTTCGGCGGCAACCCGGTCTGCTGTGCAGGCGGTCTGGCTGTGCTGAACACGGTGACAGCGCCGGGGTTCCTGGACGAGGTAAAGCGCAAGGCAGCACTGCTCCGGGAAAAGCTGGCACAGTTGCCGGGCGTGGAGAGCGTCAGCGGTCTGGGGCTGATGATCGGCATTGCCCTCAAGGACAAGAAAGCCATCGACGTGGCAAATGCGGCGCTGGAAGAGGGACTGCTGGTGCTGACGGCAAAGACCAAGGTGCGTCTGCTGCCGCCGCTCACCATCACAGACGAGGAAATCGAAAAGGGCGTTGCCATCCTGGCGGACGTTCTGTCGAAATAAAGGAAACACTGCATAAAGCCCGCCTGACGGCTTTGCACGCAATCTGCTTGCAGATTTTCCGTCATATTGCCCAGAAATCCCTTGCCAGACATACAGTCTGCCTGCGAAATTTCTATGCAATCTGCCGAAAAATCTGACTACGCATCTTACGCACAAGCTTTATGCAGTGTTTCCTAAATGAAGGAGTTAGACTATGAAACACTTACTGAAAATGCTGGATCTCAGCACCGAAGAGATCATCGAGATCCTGGATCTTGCCGATCAGCTGAAATATGAGCTGAAGCACGGCATTCCCCATCCCCATCTGAAGGGCAAGTCTCTGGGCATGATCTTCCAGAAGGCTTCTACCCGTACCCGTGTTTCCTTTGAGACCGGTATGTACCAGCTGGGCGGTCATCCGCTGTTCCTGTCTGCAAACGATCTGCAGATCGGCAGAGGCGAGCCGGTACAGGATACCGCACGTGTACTGTCCCGGTATCTGGACGGCATCATGATCCGTACCTTTGAGCAGAAAGAAGTGGAAGATCTGGCAGAGTACGGCTCGATCCCGATCATCAACGGTCTGACGGACTTCTGTCACCCGTGCCAGATACTGGCGGATCTGATGACCATCCGGGAATTCAAGAGCAGCTTTGACGGCTTGAAGATGTGCTTTATCGGCGACGGCAACAACATGGCAAACTCTCTGATTGTGGGCTGTCTGAAGGTGGGTATGTCTGTAGCTATCGCCTGCCCGGACGACTATCAGCCGGACAAGGAAGTCCTGGACTTTGCGGCACAGTACGGCGACAAGTTCCAGATGACCAACAAGCCGCTGGAGGCTGCCAAGGACGCCGATGTGGTAATCACAGACGTATGGGCATCCATGGGCCAGGAAGGCGAGGCAGAAAAGCGGAAGAAGGCATTCCACGGCTATCAGATCAACGACGAAGTCATGGCACAGGCACACGAGGACGCTATGGTGCTGCACTGCCTGCCGGCACACCGTGAGGAAGAGATCACCACAAAGGTATTCGAGACACACGCAAACGAGATCTTTGAAGAGGCAGAGAACCGTCTGCACGCACAGAAGGCTGTTATGGTGAAACTGATGGCGTAAGAGCCAATAAAAATACAGATAAGGCAAACCGCCTGTGGAACGACTGGGTTCCGCAGGCGGTTTTTTATTATGAAATACTTGACAACAAGAAATTGGAATTGTATAATAAAAAAAGAAACAATGTATAAAAGGGGAATCAACTTATGAGCGAACTGAGGGAAATGATAGAGAAGACCTTAAAAGAAATGGACGCTTTGGATATGAAAATATCTGTAGAGAAATATCAAGAGGAAATAGGAGCAAATGATAAAGAAAATATTGGGGTTCTTAGCGATGGAACAAGATACTACAAAAAAATGGTATACAAGTATCTAACAGAAAATGGTTATCGGATGTCACCAGAGTATGTGGAGATAGCAGCAAGAAAGTTCCCGGTAAACGAATCAAATGAGGAAAAAATAACTGTAAATCGAGAAAAAGCTGTAGAACACAATGATTTACAGGATGTCAGAGAAGAAGATCTGGCAACATTTTTACAGTTAAAGATATTGGAACAACTGGCAGAACTGAAAAACAATTTTGGAGAACGGAAATATCAATACACTGTAGATGTGATTTATGATAATCGGCATGGCGGAACAGATGTGGAGGCGTTAAAGAGAAGTTTAACCTGGCATGGAGAGCAGGGCTATCGCTTAAAAGAAATGATTACAAATGAATTAGGGAAGAATTCTATGACAATAGGTGTTGGAAATTATTCTAGTGGCGTAAATTCAACACAAGACCAAGTTGTTTTGGTTTATGAAAAGTTAGTTGAATTATGATATATTGATACGGGAGGATATATGGACGGACAAAAAATTGCAGTCATACTTGCCGTGATTTCTTTGATCTATATTATCGCAAAGTTGTGTGCGGATACACCGTCAGAGCCGAGCGTTTTTGATTCCTTCTATGAAGAGAGTCAGGATGAGACCAGTGCGCATGAGGATTCCAGCAGCAAGGTCAAGCGTGAGTATTCTTATCATTTTCCGGAGTATAACAGCGATACCGATGAAATTGACGATGAATACGAGGGCGCAGATTATGATGACTACGATACCAACTGGTTTGATGATTACGACGACGATGAGGGCGATTACGACTATTAGCGAAATAAACAAAATTCAACAGGAATATTTTACATCGATTTTACTTGACAAAGTCAAAATAGCGTGGTATAATAATAAAACTGTCGCACGGGAGCGGGAGTCAAGAGGACAAATGAATGAAAGAAAGTGGAAGAGCGGATCGGGAGATCGACAGCGGCC
>QWCE01000277.1_pt1 | contig 130871 bp, 131 predicted proteins | sample 1972531 | NCBI WGS metagenome assembly QWCE01 (sample SAMN09866716, study PRJNA288562) | Human gut metagenome isolate term4_stool, whole genome shotgun sequencing... | reverse complement strand
CGAACACAGAAGTTAAGCCTTGCATCGCCGAAGGTACTCGGAGGGCGACCTCCCGGGAGATTAGGACGAAGCCGCACTATAATAACTAAAGAGAAAATTATATGTAATTTTCTCTTTAATTATTAAGTACTATATTTTATGTCTGCAATTAAGTGTGGCTTGAAAAACAGACAAGTATGCAAATAATGAGCAATGCTTGTGTAGCTCAATGGTAGAGCAATCGGCTGTTAACCGATAGGCTATAGGTTCGAGCCCTATCACAAGCGCCACTTTAATGCCGGGGTGGCGAAACTGGCAGACGCACAGGACTTAAAATCCTGCGGTGGTAACACACCGTACCGGTTCGATTCCGGTCCTCGGCACCATTTTCTCTTTATCGCGGGGTGGAGCAGTTGGCAGCTCGTCGGGCTCATAACCCGAAGGTCGGTAGGGTCACCATTTTCCTGGACGATTAGCTCAGCTGGGAGAGCATCTGCCTTACAAGCAGGGGGTCACAGGTTCGAGCCCTGTATCGTCCACCATTTATGAAGTGTGTTTAATCACTAGATGGCCCGGTAGTTCAGTTGGTTAGAATGCCAGCCTGTCACGCTGGAGGTCGACGGTTCGAATCCGTTCCGGGTCGCCATCATGGATGAGTACCCAAGTTGGCCAAAGGGGACGGACTGTAAATCCGTTAGCTTTGCTTTCAGTGGTTCAAATCCACTCTCATCCACCATATGCGGAAGTAGCTCAGTGGCTAGAGCACCGCCTTGCCAAGGCGGGGGTCGCGAGTTCGAATCTCGTTTTCCGCTCCATCTTTTTTTGCGGGTGTAGCTCAGTGGTAGAGCCCCAGCCTTCCAAGCTGGTTGCGAGGGTTCGACTCCCTTCACCCGCTCCATATTTTTTGCAGCTATAGCTCAGTTGGATAGAGCAACGGACTTCTAATCCGTGTGCCGGGGGTTCGAATCCTCCTAGCTGCGCCAATGCGGCACTAGCTCAGCTGGATAGAGTGTTTGGCTACGAACCAAAAGGTCGGGGGTTCGACTCCTCCGTGCCGCGCCAACATTTGTGAGCTGTCACCGCTAAGGTGACTTTTTTATTTTGAGCTAGTGCATTTTTTATTATTTATATTGAATAATTTTTAATTATGTGGTATAATTGTTTAAGTTGTTATGTTGGAGGTGATATTATGGCAAATATAAAATCAGCACAAAAGAAGATTCGCGTTATCAATAAAAAAACTTTGGTAAACAAGATGAGAAAAAATGAAATAAAGACATATATCAAAAAGTTCGAAAAAGCTATTGCTGAAGAAAATTTTGATTTAGCAAGAGATTTAATTAAGGTTATTGATAAGAAGTTATCTAAAGCTGCTCATAAGCATCTTTTGCATAAAAATAATGCAGCTAGAAAGATGAGTAGACTTCAAAAGATGCTCAATAAGACTGCTTAGTTAAATGATTAAGACACACTTTAAAGTGTGTTTTTCTTTTTATAGAGGAGTTTTTATGGATACGACGGTTTGCTATATAAAGAGAAAGAATATATTTCCGGAACAGTTTCTCTTTATATATAGAAATAAAAAGAAGAATGATATAAATCATGGTAAGAATATTGGAATAGGCGGCCATTTAGAGTGTAATGAGACACCGTATATGTGTAACAAGAGAGAGGTTTTTGAGGAGACAGGGTTAGAGTTAATTAAGAGTACTTATTTAGGACTTGTTATTTTCTCGGATGTATCAATAAGTGAACAGCGATTTTTGATGCATGTTTATTTTTCTGATAGTTATGAAGGATCTGAAATTCTTCCTGATTGTGAAGAAGGGGAACTTAATTGGTTAACGGTTGATGAATTTTTAATGGGGCCTCATTTTGAAGGCGATGAATATTTTCTAGAATATGCTTTTCGTGGAGAATTTTTCGGTGTTGTCGAGTTAGTATACAATAGTAATTGTTTAACAAAGATTATTCATAATGGAAGGCTGGCAAAGTTATAAACTTTGCTTTTTTTATGTTTTTTTGTTATAATTTTCTTATGAATATAAAAGAAGGTGTGTTATGAAAGAATTAGATGCAAAATATAATCCTCATGATTTTGAGGACAATATATATCAAAAATGGGTTGATAATAATTTATTTTCTCCTGAAGTTAATAGTGATGGAAAACCATATACTATTATGATGCCGCCACCAAATGTTACAGGCAATCTACACATTGGGCACTCCATGTATACTTTGCAAGATGTGTATATTAGATTAAAAAGAATGCAAGGATATAAGGCCCTTTGGCTTCCAGGAACAGATCATGCAAGCATTGCAACAGAGTCACGTGTTGTAAATAAAATTCGTGCAAATGGAAAGTCTAAAGAGGAACTTGGAAGAGAAGGTTTTCTTAAGGAAGCTTGGGATTGGACTCATGAACATGGCGGAAATATTGTAAATCAACTTAAGAAGATGGGATTTAGCTGTGATTGGGATAGAATTAAATTCACATTGGATGATAAGCTTTCGCAAGCAGTCTATACAGCTTTTAAACGTATGTATGATGACGGTCTTATTTATAAGGGGGATAGGATAATAAATTGGTGCCCTGATTGTAAGACTGCTATTTCAGATGCTGAAGTTGATCACGTTGATACAGATAGTAAGATTTGGGAAATTAGGTATCCGTTCGCTGAAGGTGAAGGAAGCGTTGTTATTGCAACAACAAGACCTGAAACAATGCTTGGAGACTTGGCTGTTGCTGTAAATCCTGAAGATGAAAGATATAAAGATATTGTAGGCAAAAAAGTTGTTCTTCCACTGACAGATAGAGAGATTCCAGTCATTGAGGACAGTTATGTAGATATGGAATTTGGAACAGGTGTTGTTAAGATAACTCCGTCTCATGACCCTAATGATTTTGGGGTAGGAGAACGTCATAATCTTGGGCAATTTGTTGTTCTTGATGAAGATGCTAAGATGAATGAAAACGCCGGGAAATACTGCGGAATGGATAGATATGAGGCTAGAAAAGCAATTTTATCCGATTTAAAGGATTTAGGTCTTCTTGTTAGTGAAAAGAAACATGAAAATGCTGTTGGGCATTGTAGTAGATGTAAGACAGTTATTGAACCTCTTCTTAGCAAACAATGGTTTGTTCGCATGAAAGAACTTGCTGACAAAACTTTAGAAGCTTTTGATAAAGGCGAGCCAAAATTTTATCCTGACAGATACGGTAAAATTTATAGAAATTGGCTTTCTAATTTAAATGATTGGTGTATTTCACGTCAATTATGGTGGGGACATCAAATTCCGGCATATTATTGCGAAGAATGTGGCCATATTCATGTAAGCGATAAGGAAGTTACGAAATGCGAAAAGTGTGGTAGTACTCATTTGCATCGTGATCCTGATACTCTTGATACATGGTTTTCATCAGCTTTATGGCCATTTGCAACTTTAGGATGGCCTGATGAAAATAGTGCTGACTTTAAAGAATTTTTTCCAACGGATTTACTTGTAACAGGGTTTGATATTATTTTATTTTGGGTTATAAGAATGTGCTTTACTTCAGAATATTTCTTAGATAAAATTCCGTTTAAAGATGTTTTAATTACGGGCCTTGTACGTGATAATCAAGGACGTAAGATGAGTAAGTCATTAGATAACGGTATAGATCCTTTGGAGATTATTGATAAATATGGAGCTGATGCACTCAGGTTTAATATGGTTACAGGAAATAGTCCTGGGAACGATATGAGGTTTGATGAAAAAAGGGTTGAAGCCTCTAGGAATTTCGCAAATAAAGTTTGGAATGCATCGAGATATGTGTTGATGAATTTGGATGATAAAGATGACTGTAATTTTTCTTTAGAGGAATTAGAAGACAAGGACATTTGGATTCTTCAAAAGTTAAATTCAGCTATAGAAGATGTAAATAAGAATATGGACAAGTATGAAGTTGGCTTGGCATGTGATAGAATCAACAGTTTCATATGGGAAGATTTTTGTGACTATTATATTGAGTTTTCAAAACCTGCACTTTATGGCGATGATGAAAATCTTAAATCTAATACAAAGAAAGTTTTACTTTATGTTCTTATTAACTCTCTTAAGATTTTACATCCGATTATGCCTTTCATTACTGAAGAGATTTATTCGTCAATTCCAAATAAAGAGGACGAATATCTCATTACAGCAAAATGGCCAGAAGTTTATGATTTGGGTGCAAATTTAGAAGCAGTTGATACGGTTGAAAGCATAAAAGATTTAATCAAAGTTATAAGGAATGCAAAGAGCATAAGAAATATTGAACCATCAAGAAAGAGTGAATTGATTTTAGTTGGATCTGATTCTCTTGCAACAAATATAAAGAACAATGAAGCTATTATAGGTTCTTTAATAAAGATTTCTGAAATCAAGATAGAAGGCAGAGAATTAGATGCTTCAAAATATTTGAAAGTATCTATTCCCGAGCTTGATGCTTATTTACCTTTAAGCGAACTTATAGATTATGAAAAAGAAGTAGTTTCACTTAAAGCAAAAATAAAAAATTATACAGAAGAGATTGAAAGACTTGATAAGAAGTTATCAAATGAAGGGTTTGTTAAAAACGCTCCAGAAACTGTTGTAAATAATGAAAGGGAAAAACTTTCAAATTACAAGAGCTTACTCGATTCAGCGAAAACAAGCTTAAAGGACATTGAGAGTGCAAAATGAGAAAAACTGTATTATTTGATGAAAAGACAATATTAAATAGGGTAAGAGAAGTTGCAGATGAAATTAATGATGAATATGGAGATAAGCCTATAGTTGCAATTCCGTTATTAAGAGGTGGCATAATGTTTGCCACCGACTTAATACGAAATTTAAAATGTCCTGTTGAACTGGATTTTTTAACTACCAGCAGTTATGGTTTTAGTGAAACTTCATCCGGTAATGTTAATATTCTTTCGGATTTAAGGACTGATATTGAAGGTAAAGATGTCATAATTATTGATGACATTATTGATACTGGAAAGACTTTATATAAAGTTAGAGATTTTATAAAAACAAAGAATCCAAATTCTATTAAAATTTGTACAATGCTTGATAAACCTTCAAGAAGGGATGCAGATATAAGTGTTGATTTTTGCGGATTTGAAGTAGATGATTTATTTATTGTCGGATATGGGTTAGACTATCAAAATTTCTATAGAAATATACCATATATATTTGTATTTGAAAAGGATGATGACAATGAGTGATGAAAATAAAATGGATAATGAATTGTATGATGAAAGAAAAGATGGATTAGAGTCTGAATATACAATAGGAGCATCATACGAAAATAAAGAAGCTAATATTACGAGAAAGTTTATTAATTATGGCGTTCCTAGTGTTAGTGAAGGAAGTTTAATTTATATTTGTTTGACATTTTTATTTTTAACGCTTGGTTATGTTACACAAAGTATTAATATATATTTCGGCATTATTTTTACTGAGGTTGTAATTCTTGGAGTTGTTTCATATTTTATTGCAAAATATAAAAAATATGATATGAATCTGACTTTTTCGTTAAATCGACCTAAACGTGGAACTATTTTGAGAAGTATTGGAACAATGATTCTTCTTTATCCAATAGCGGTTTTTATTAATGGATTGTTTTTATCGTTAATTACTAAGTTTATTCCATTACCTGATAATTTTAATGCAATCCCTGTTCCGAAAAGTTTTTTATCATTTTTAGTTTCAATATTGCTATTTGCTTGTTTGCCGGGGATTTTTGAAGAATTAATTTTTAGAGGTATATTGTTCAGGGCATTTGATAAAATGAAACCATGGAAAAGAATTGTCTTGACTGCTTTTCTATTTGGATTATTCCATTACAATCCTTTTAATTTTATCGGACCTTTTATTTTGGGAATTATTTTAGGTTTTATAAGATATAGATCAAATTCAATTGTGCCATCAATGTTTGCTCACGCAACAAATAACTCAATTGCAATGTTTCTATCATATACTCTTAGTGATAAGGCCGCAGAACTTGAAACGGCTAATGAGATAGATTTAGCTTCGAATTTATCTACTTTTACAATTATTTTTGTCGTTGTAATATATATTCTTATGATTTATGCAGTATACAAACTCTTAAAGAATTATCCAAATTATAAAGAAAATGTTAGTGTAGTATCGAAAATGAATATAAAGGAATATGTAATGATAGCAGTTATTATATTTATTTCTTTAGTTATAATGTCATATATGGTGTATGTTTTAATGCATTCACCTCTATTAAAAAGCTGATTTTTTATTTGTTAATAATTCACTAATAGAATACACCTATTAATTAAAAAAAATAAATTATTTGTTATTTATTAAATAAAACACTTGACATACAAGCATTTTTCTGATAAACTATTTAATTAGTGGGATGTGCTCCGATAGCTCAGTCGGTAGAGCAGTAGACTGAAAATCTACGTGTCGCTGGTTCGATTCCGGCTCGGAGCACCACTAAATGGCGGCATAGCCAAGCGGTAAGGCATGGGTCTGCAAAACCTTGATTCGCCAGTTCAAATCTGGCTGCCGCCTCCATTATCTGATAACTCAGATTTTAAATTAATATGAGTATTGAGACGATTTCAAATATATACAGAAAGATTTTGTTTGATGAGAAAAATCATTTTGAAAGTACCGGCGTCTTTTACAGGCAGGAGAAATCTTGTACCGTCACCATTACGTTAATGGTTTGAGAAGTAATTAGGGTGGAACCACGAATAAAGACCAATCGTCCCTTTGGGGGTTGGTCTATTTTTGTATATAAATTTAAGAAAGGAAAAAATAATATGAGAAAATTAATTTTACCTGACAAAAGTGAAAGAGAATTTGATGAAAAACTTACAGTTTATGACATCATCGGAGAGATATCAAAAGGACTTCAAAGAGAAGCAGTAGGGGCATTGCTTAATGGCAAGACACTCGGAATGCAAGATGTTCCAGGGGAAGATGGAGAGTTCAAAATTTTAAAGTTTGAAGATAAAGAAGGAAAGCAAATTTTTTGGCACACATCTGCACACTTGATGGCACTTGCGATTGAAAGAATGTTCCCGGGTGTAAAATTTGCAATAGGTCCTTCAATAGATCAAGGTTTTTATTATGACTTTGATACACCGCATAGATTTACACCTGAAGATCTTTTGAATATCGAAGAGGAAATGAAAAAGATTGTAAAAGAAGGATATGAAATGGAACGTTACGAAATGGACCGTGACGAAGCTATTAAGCATTTTAAGGAAATGGATGAAAAATATAAAGTTGATTTGATTGAACATTTCCCTGAAGGAGAAGTTATATCTTTCTACAAACTTGGTGAATTTGTCGATTTGTGCAGAGGACCACATCTTAAAGATGTTTCAAAAATAAAAGCTGTTAAACTTCTTTCTATCGCCGGAGCTTATTGGCGTGGAGATGAAAATAATGAAATGCTTCAAAGAATTTACGGAATTACATTCCCTAAGAAGAGTGAACTTGACAGTTATTTAAATATGATTGAAGAAGCAAAATTGAGAGACCACAGAAAGATTGGTAAGGAATTGGATTTGTTCTCATTCCATGAAGAAGGTCCTGGATTCCCGTTCTTCCATCCAAATGGAATGATTGTCAGAAATGAACTTCTTAATTGGTGGAGAGGTGTTCTACAAGAAAGAGGATACGGAGAAATTTTAACTCCAATGATTCTGAATGAAGAATTGTGGCATAAATCCGGACACTGGGATCACTATAAAGAAAATATGTACTTTACAAAAATTGATGATGCTGATTATGCAATTAAGCCAATGAATTGCCCGGGATCAACGATTGTTTATAGAACAAATTTACATTCATACAAAGAATTCCCGCTTAGACTCTCTGAATTCGGTCTAGTTCATAGACATGAACTTTCAGGTGCATTACACGGACTCTTTAGAGTTAGAAGTTTCACACAAGACGATGCTCACATTTTCTGTTTACCTGAACAAATTGAAGATGAAGTATTTAAAATGATTGACCTTGCTGATTATCTTTACAGCACGTTCGGATTTAAATATACACTTGAACTTTCAACAAGACCTGACGATTATATGGGAGACCTCGAAACTTGGGAAATGGCTGAAGGAGCATTAAAAGCAGCACTTGAAAAGAAAAATATGCCATATAAAATAAATCCGGGAGACGGTGCATTCTATGGACCAAAGATTGATTTCCACTTACAAGACGCAATCGGAAGAGATTGGCAATGTGGAACAATTCAACTTGATATGCAAATGCCGGTCAACTTTGATTTGACATACATTGATGCCAACAATGAAAGAAAGAGACCAGTTATGCTTCATAGGGCAATGTTTGGAAGCATTGAAAGATTCCTTGGTATTCTTATAGAACACTTTGCAGGAAAATTCCCTCTATGGATGGCTCCGGTGCAAGTAGAAGTAATTCCTGTTTCTGAAAAGACGAATGAGTATGCACAAAAAGTATATGAAGAATTGAAAAACAAGGGATTCAGAGTTGAAATTGATACTAGAAATTCACAAATGGGTGCAAAAATCAGAGACGCTCAAATGAGAAAGATTAACTATATGTTAATTTTGGGAGAAAAAGAAAGAGACAACGGTTCAATTTCAGTCAGAACAAGAAACAATGAAAACATAAATGATATTAAGTTGGATAAATTTATGGAAGATTTAAGTGAAGAAATTAAAGAAAAAAGGATGGATTTATAATGAAGGAAATTTTAAAATGGATAGATGATCATAAAGATCAAATGATTTCAGATTTAGAAGAATTGATTAATATAAATTCTGTAGAAGCTGAAGCTTTACCTGATGCACCTTTTGGTCAAGGACCGAAGGATGCACTGTTAAAGTTTTTAGACTTTGGAAAAAGAGATGGCTTTTCTACTGAAAACTTGCAAAATTATGCTGGGGATATAGAATTTGGAAAAGGCGAAGAATCAATCGGCATAATCGCACACGTTGACGTCGTTCCTGCGGGTTCAGGTTGGGACAGCGATCCATTTAAAATGGAAAATGATGGCGTTTATCTAACAGGACGCGGAACGCAAGACGATAAAGGCCCTGGAATTGCAGCTTATTATGCAATGCGCGCAATAAAAGAAACAGGCGTTCCGATAAAGAGAGTGATTCGTTTGATTCTAGGAACAAATGAGGAAACAAATTGGGGCGGTATCAATTATTATGTAAAAAATAAAAAAATGCCGACAATGGGCTTTACTCCGGATGCAGAATTTCCTGTAATTTTTGGAGAAAAAGGAATTGTTACAGGGACTTTGTCACTTTCGGTCGATCTTAAAAACTCTGCTGTTAAGACATTCAAAGTAGGTAATGCACCAAATATGGTTCCGGATTATGCGGAAATTGTTTTGGATAAATCAAAAATTAATTTAAACGCACTATCAAATTTGGTTGGTGCTCTTTCATACAAAGAAAACGGCTCTGAAGTTGTTATTTCTGCAAACGGAAAGAGTGCCCATGGATCAACACCTGAAGCCGGAGAAAACGCTATATCGATACTCTTAAAGAGCATTGAAGGCGTTTTTATGGCAGGGGATGAATTTATTAAATTCTTGGAATTTTATAATACAAAACTTGGTTTCACATTCCATGGCGAAGGTCTCGGCGTTGATTTTGAGGATGAAAAATCTGGAAAACTAAACTTTAATATTGGTATGATTGAAAAGTTTGAAGATAAGATTAATCTTGTATTGAATATGAGATTCCCATTAACAGGAGTTACTAAGGAAGATATTAAAACTCAAATCGAAAAGAGTACAATCGATTTTAACGGTTCATTTAAACAAACCGGTGGAGAAAACCCTCTTTATATTGACCCTGAAAGCAAGCTCATAAAAATCTTGATGGATGCATATCAAAATCAATCCGGCGATATGGAATCCAAACCAATGGTTATTGGTGGCGGCACATATGCAAAGGCTATGGATAACTGTGTAGCTTTTGGTGCAATGTTTAAAGATGATGAAGATAGAATGCATCAAAAGAATGAAAGAATCAAGATTGAAAGATTGATGGATGCAACAAAAATTTATGCAGAAGCATTATACACTCTTGCAACTGAAGAAAAAGTATTATAAATAAAAATATTTATAAAAACACTTGACATAATCGAATAATGATGATATAATTCTATTGTTGAATATAGAAAGCAGAAGGTGCTCTTCTCACCCAATCACATTAAGTGCATTGGTGTTAATAATTCATTTGATTTGTTATTTGAGAGCCCTTTTGGGCTCTTTTATTATGTTGTATATTTATTTAAGGAGGTTTTAAGATTAAGGAATTAGAAATTAATGGCGAAATTAGAGATCAGCAAGTTAGATTAATAGATGCGGAAGGCAATCAGTTGGGTATTGTTGAAACTGAAAAAGCAATGGAAATTGCAGAAAATTCAAATTTGGATCTTGTTAAAGTAGCTCCACAGGCAAAACCACCTGTGTGTAAAATAATGGATTATGGTAAATACCGTTATGAACTTCAAAAGAAGGATAAAGAAGCAAAAAAGAATCAAAAAACAATTAGAGTAAAAGAAATCAAGATGTCACCGACGATTGAAGAACACGATTTAAAAGTTAAGACAAGCCAAGCTGTCAAATTTTTAGAAGGCGGAGATAAGGTTAAAGTTTCTGTGAGATTTAGAGGTCGCCAAATGGGACATGTTGAACAAGGTAAGGAAGTGCTTAATTGGTTTTTCGATGAAATAAAGGATTATGCACAAATTGACAAACCAGCTAAATTAGAGGGTAGAAATATGGTAATGTATGTTCTGCCAAAATCAGAGTAAGGAGGATACTATGCCTAAAATTAAAACACATAGAGCTAGTGCTAAGAGATTTAAAAGAACCGCTAGCGGTCAATTAAAGAGATTCAAAGCATATAAGAGTCATATTACTGGTAAGAAATCACAAAAGAGAATCAGACGCTTAAGAAAGTCAACTTTGGTAAGTGCATCTGATATGAAGAGAATCGGTCAAATGATTCCATAGAGGGGGATAAGAAATGGCTAGAGTTAAAAGAAGTGTCTCAGGACGTAAAAAAACAAAGAAAATTTTAAAACAAGCTAAAGGATATTATGGTTCAAAATCAACGCTTTACAGAACAGCTATGGAAGCTGTTATGAAGAGCTTGAACTATGCATATATCGGACGTAAACAAAGAAAAAGAGATTTCAGAAGTTTATGGATTGCACGTATAAATGCAGCAGTTCGTCCATACGGATTTAGCTATTCAAGATTTATTAATGCTCTTAAAAAGAACAATATAGAAATCAATAGAAAAGTTCTTTCAGAAATGGCAATAAACGATCCTAACGGTTTCAAACAATTGGTTGAATCAGTTAAATAAGCTATTACGCACTCGTAAGAGTGCTTTTTTCTTGCACAAAAATGTATTTTATAGTATAATATAATGAGTTAAAGGAGCGATTTTATGGAAAATAATAAGGATTTAAAAGAAATTTTTAAAACAATTTCAGATTCTGCACTTTTAAATTTTTCTAGTTATATTAAAGAGGATAAATTAAATATAGTACGTGAAATTCTCAAATTTGATATAGATTCTTATTTAGAGTCAATGTCTATGCTTTTGTATGATGTTAAAAATGGATATTATAAAAATATTGACAATAAGACAGTTTGGTCGATTGCTTTATTTTTTATTTATATTATTTGTCCGGAAGATTTAGTAGAACCTTTCATAGGTAAAAAGAATTTTATAAAATCGTTTATTTTATTTTCATTCTCATTTATTAACATAAAAAAAGAACTAGATAAATATAGAGAGTTTCTGGATAAGCACAAAGTTGAAACTTCAAATGAGTTTGGAAAGATTATATATTATAACCACAGAGAAGAATATTGATTTATGGAGGAACTATGAAGATTAAATTTTCAGTAGCTTTACTTTCACTGTTGCTTCTTTTTTCAGTTCTAATAAATGCGTCGGTTGATTACAAACCAATAAATGTAAAAGGAGAGATTAATATAAATGATCCGAATTTTATTTTAGTTGAGTGGGAAAACCCGGAGAACGTTTTAAATGATGAAAAAAGCGGCATTATTTCTAAAGTACAATTGAATATTGACTATAAAATCGATGATAATAAATTTGTTTCAGAAAATAATGGAAAAATATTTAGCTTTGATTATAATCAAAAAAAAGCTACCATAAATCCTTTTGCTGAAAACGAATTAATAAACGCATTTAACAGTAGGATTACTTTAAAACTATACTATAGTTATTTAAAAGACGGAAAGGAAATAAAAAGCGTCTCGTTCGATACGATTGAACTAGGGCACAATTCATTTATAAAAGGTGGAAGGTCATGGAGCAAGAAAGATGTAAATACGGCTTCAGATCTTGGTCTTATTGTTGATAGTATGAAAGAGGATATAAGCAAAGAAATTTCTAGATATGAATTTATAAAAATGCTTATGAGGCTTGATGAGCATATTGGAAAACATGAGTTTAGTTCAACTTATAAATTTAGTGATACTGATGATGTTGATGTAAATAATGCTCTAAATTTAGGAGTTGTAAAAGGTGGTTGGAACAATAGATTCAATGGTCAAAGTTTTCTTACCAAAGAAGCGATGTCTACAATTATCTATCGATATCTTAAAATAAATGATAAACTCAGTGGAAATGAAACTTTAAATTCTAATTTTGTCGATTTGTCAGATGTTTCATCTTGGGCCAAGGAAGCAGTTACATCTCTAGCATCTAGAGGGATAATTAAAGGTGATGACAAAGGGCTTATTCTTCCGAAATTTAACGTTACGAGAGAACAAGCAATTGTAATGGTTGTGAGATTATTGACTATAAATTAAAAAAGATATGAATATGTTTTACATATTCATATCTTTTTTAATTCGGACCATTAGGATTTTTATATTTTATTATTCTTTTTTGCTTTCTAAGTCTAATTACTCTTGCTACTGACGTTGAAACTAAAATCGAAACACCGATTGCAATTGCGATAAATGCTGCCTCAAGCAATAGGCTAACTCCTGGGAAAATGTTACCTTCAATGAGTTTTAGCATTCCTTGATAAACTTTTAAACCTGGAACAAGTGGAATTATTCCTATGATTATGTAGTTTATAGCGGGGCATTTTTTTATTTTTGCAAAAATTTCTGTCATAAACCCAATTACAAGGCCGCTTATTAGAGTACTGAAAACCGAATTTATCCCGATACTCATTAAAAATTGAAACAATGTCCAACTTGTTGACGAACAAACGGCGGCTAGAAAAAGATGTCTTTTTTCAACTTGAAAAATAAAACTGAATCCTAAACCGGCAATGAAACTTAGTGAAATTATTAGAATCCAATTATTCATTATAGACCTCCAATTGCATTAAAAATCGTCATACATACACCAACACCAAAAGCAATGGCAATACCAATCATTATAGCTTCTATGCAACGTGCAGTGCCTGATAATAAATCTCCTGTAATAAAATCTCTGACACCGCCGGTGAACGCAACACCTGGAACAAGTGGAAGAACAGAGCCGACGATTGTACTTTCAAGGCTACTGCCGAGCCCGATTTTACTAAAAAGTATTGCGACAACAGAAACTATAAGGCTTGCTACAAAATTTCCTAAGAAGACCGTGTTGCTTGCGGTGTTAATTATTTCGTTTAAATGAAGCGCAAGAATACTTGTTATTAAAGTTGCTATAAAGTCTGTATAGTTTCCGCCGATAAGAATCGCAAAAGCTGCACAGCTTACTCCACATCCAAGACACATAAGCCAATAGGGGTATGGACTTTCATTTTCTATAATTTTTAATTTTTCCATAGCTTCGTCTGTGGAAAGTTTTCCTTCTACAAATGATCTTGAAACTTTATTTACATTTTCTATTCTAGCTAGATTTGAACTTCTTTTTGGAATATTTTTAATATAACAATAGCCGTCTTTTATATTGTCTCCAAGTATAATAACAGTAGGGGAGACAAATGTAGATATATTTAAAAAACCTTTAGAGGCAAGCATTCTTTTAATAGTATCTTCCGCACGATAGGTTTCAGAACCACTTTTGACCATAATTTCACCTGCATAAAGAGCGGTTCTGAATAATTTTACTTCTTCATTAACATCCATAGACTGACCTCCTTAAATATTATTATAAATGGATTAATCTTTTTTTTCAAGATTATACTTTTAATTTATTCTATTTTGAGTTATTATAGTATTAAAGAAGTTTTAAGGAGAGTAAAATTGGGTCTTTTATTATCGAGTGCAATTGCAATTTTAATGACTAGATATTTGTATTTAGCATTCTTAATTCCATTTTTATTGATATATCTTTTAAGAAATTATAAATCGAATAAGTCTAAATATTTAATTATGATTTTTCTATTTTTATTCTTTTTTATTTATTCGGGTGCTAGATATGATTTTTTAAATAGCTCTAATACTGGTTCTGGCATTGTCTATAACAAAACAACAACTGAATTTGGCGCAAGATATTATATTAGAAATTCATTATTAAATAAGACTTTATTATACAGTGAAGATGATTCAATTGAAGAAGGTGATATAGTAAGATATAAAGGCGAAGTTTCTGATTTTTCCGAAAATACTATGCCGCTTCTTTTTAATGAAAAAATTTATTATAATTCAATTGGCATAAATAATAAAATTAAAAAATGTGAATTAAATTATGTGAGAGATTCATTTTTTAAACCGCTCTTTAATTTAAAAAAACGATTTAGAAATGAATATGAAAAGTCTTTAAACGAAAATGCGTATTATTTGTCGAGCGGCGCTATTCTTAGAAAAACTGAGGATAATATAATTTATGATAAGATGGAATTTGCCGGACTTTCTCATATTTTGAGTACGTCAGGCTTACACGTCGCAATAATTTATGGATTTTTATTTTTTCTGATAGGCTTAATCATACCAAGTCTTAAACCTAGAGTATTTATTTCACTACTAATTATATGGATCTACGGCTTTATGCTTGTGTTTCCACCGTCATTATTAAGGGCGCTTATAATGATTACTATTCTTGAAATCTCAAGGATATATTTTCCGAACATTTCAAACAAGAAAGCACTGTTAATGGCATGTGAGATAAGTTTATTTATAAATCCATATTATATCTTCAATATAAGCTTTATATTAAGCTATCTATGTATGTTTGGTATTATTTTTATAAGACCACATATTAGAAATATTTTTAAGAATCGTGGAAAAATTTTAATAGAGTATTTGGCATTAAATATTTCGATAATTGTTGCAACTTTTCCTGTGGTAATTTATTTTTTCAATAGATACAATATTTTTTCAATAATCTGGAACTTTGTATTTATACCGATTTTTTCGGTCTATATAAATTTATCGTTTATATTTTTATTAATCTCCAAAATACCACTTTTAAATACGATAATATCGACTATTCTAAATATTATGGCAAACGGAATAGATTATTTGCTTACTATTACGTCGTTTAACTTTTCGAGAATTGTTCTTCCAAGCCCTAATATATTTACGATTCTAATTTATTATTTTGCGATTTATATATATTTAAACAGAACATTTTTGGCTAATCGTTTCTATTGTGAAGTGAAAAGACTTATGCCGATTTTAATTGGGTTTACAATTATGTTTATTGTATTTAATCGCGACTATGATTTCGTGCAGTTTTTAGATGTTGGGCAAGGAGATTCTGCACTGATTCATGTGGACCATAAAAACTATTTGATTGATTCAGGTGGAGATTTATCGAGACCTGGATTTGTCGGTAAAAATATTCTTGAGCCATATTTAATAAAAAATGGGTTCAGAAAGATAGAAGCAGGTTTCATAACGCATTTTGACTATGATCATTATGGAGGATATACTGAACTTTCGAGGGATGTAAAAATAAAATTTTTGGTATCAGATCATTTGCCGATAAAAAATTATGAAGATGTTGACATTGATAAATTTGTAAATAGATTAATTAAAATGAATAAAAGAAATATTGAACTTGGTCAACGATTCAAATTTGTAGATATGATATACGACAAATCTACGGATTTTGAGAATAATGCATCGCTTGTATTAAAATTGATGAAGGATGATATAAATATTGCTTTATTTACAGGAGATATCGAAAAAGAAGCAGAAGAGAAATTGCTGGACTCCGATTTACATTCATTTATTTTAAAAGTTCCACACCACGGAAGTAAAACTTCTACCACTACGGAATTTTTAAAACGTGTTAGTCCAAAATATGCTATAATAAGCGTAGGAAGAAATAATAAATACGGACATCCGAACGGAGATGTTGTAAAAAGATTAAATGAAATTTGTGAAGTTTACAGAACTGATATGGACGGTCTTGTAACTTTTGATCTAGAAAACTATAGAATATACACATTCTTAAATAATGAAAATTATTATGAATATATATATTATTTAATTTTACTTGTTGCATCATTTTACACTATTGAGAAAGTGGGGAAGAGGGATGAATTATACAAACTTTTTAAAAAAGACCAAATCTAATGAAGTATCTGGCATATACTGCTTTCAAGGAACAGAAGATTATCTAGCAAAAAATACTTTGAACTTTTTAAAAAGAGAGTTAATTGATGAATCGGTTTTAGAATTTAATTCATTTGAAAAAGATGCAGCCGATATGACTTATAATAATCTCTATGAAGAAATTGTTAGGCTTCCATTTATGGCAAAAAAAAGAGTTATAGTTCTATATAATTGGACAGATTTATCAAAGGATTTGGCGAAGAATTATGAGGAAATAGAAAAAATAAAAGATTCTTATGTATTAATTTTAATGTCGAGTCCTGAAAGCCCAAAGAAAAATTTATCGATTGTTAAAACATTGATGAAGTATGACAGACTTGTTGATTTTGATATGGTAAATCCCATAGCTTTAAAAAATTGGATTTTGAAAAAATTTGAAGAAGAAAATAAAAAAATTAACGATGCTGCTTTAGCAAAATTCATGGAGTATTTGAACTATTCTAAAGATTCTGAATTTAATTCACTTTATAAAATTGAAAATGAAATAAAAAAACTTTCTTCAATAAGTTCGGAATTAATAGATGTAAAAACAGTTGATTTAATGGTTAACAAAAGTATAAGTTCAAATATATTCAACTTAACTGATGCAATCTCACAAAAAAACAGAAAAAAAGCAATTCAAGAATTAAATAAACTTTTGAATAATGGGGAAGAGCCTGTAAAAATATTATATATGCTATCGAGACATATGATAAACGTTTTAAAAATTATAAATTATAAAAATCAGGGCTACAAGGATTATGACATAATGAGACTTGTCGCAATTTCAAAGTTTGAATTTAATAAGATTTACTCTTCTTTAAAAAATTTTAGTGAAGATAAAGCTAGATTTAGTTTAGAAAAATGCATGGATGCAGACTACATTTTAAAGACAAAAAAAAATGAGCCCAATGTATTATTGTTTGAGCTCGTTGTCAGTCTTACCTGATTTTAATTCGGCAATTGATTTGCCGGATTTTTTTATGTCTATTATATTTATTATTTGAATTGCAAAAGATAAAAGAAGGAGTCCGATTGAAGCACTGAAAAAATTTAGAGAAGGACTTTTGTGTGCAACAGCAAGGGTGATTCCATATATAATAAATCTTTTTATATAATTAGCTGTTGCCAAAACTTTTGCAGTGGTTTTTGTTTTTGTTATGATATTGTCCAGTTCAATTGCGGATAGCTTGAAAAGCAAGACTCTTATTGTATTTGAAAACAAAATTCCTAATATTAAACTTTTCCAATCTTTAAAAAATAAAAAGACAATGATAAATGGTATAGCTAAAATATAACTTGCGATTATATAGCGCCTAATAAAACTATTCATGACTCTCATCCTCTTTATTTTTCTTCTTTTCAATCATTCTTGAAAGACGTCTGTAAGCAATATTTAAACCGCTGAAAATTCCAATAATCAAAAGAATCAAAGTAAAAATTGAATTTGTTTTAAATAGTTTATCAAGTAGCATTCCTATAACCAGGCCGGCTGCTATACCGCTTATAATATCAATGCCGACTTGTGTTATTAATACTAAATATTTAATATTTTTCATCTTCAGTCTCCTTAATATAGTCGATTTCAATTGTATTTTTAAATTCACGTGGGGTTATATTTTTTATTTTTATAAAATTTCTGTAAAATGTTTTTACTGTGTTGTATCCAACTTCAAAAGCAATATTGGTTATACTTTCATCAGTTGATAGAATTAATTTTGATGCCTTATTAATTCTAACATAATTTAGAAACTCATTAAAGGTTTTTCCGATTAGAATTTTCAAATTTTTATTTATTTGAATAGGGCTTGTGTTAAACATATCTGAAATTTCATTTAAAGTGATATTTGAACCACTATTTTTATAAATATAATTTATAATTGAGGAATAGATATTATTGCTGAAATTATTATTTTCTTTGTAACGCTTTCTATATTCGTTAGGGTTTTCGTTCACAATATTTTTAAAATTCTTTATAAAGTGACTCTTGTCAAAATATCCTAAAAATGAAGCTATCTCTGACGTGGTCATATCTGTGTGAATTAAAAGTTCGACTGCTTTTTTTACACGAATTTCATTTAAAAGCTCAAAAAAAGTAAGATTAGTTTCAGAGTTTATATATCTTGAAATGTTACTATTTGACATAAAAAATATTTTGGATAACTCGTCTAGAGTAATTTTTTTATCTGAGTGATTGTAAATATAAGATAAAATATTTTTCTTATCCGTAGTTTCGTATAAAGTATTAGATTCAAAATATAGTGCGTGAGATGCTCCAATCTCAAGAATATATGAAAAAAACAGTGAATTTATAATATTTTTTGGAATAGTTTCTTGTGATCTTGTAAGTTCAAAGGCTTTTTTAAAAGTATTTATAAGGGAAACTTGTTCATAGCTTATAGATTGATTTAAAACTGTCTTTGAAATTAAAACTGTACGAGATTCATTATTATTTATATTAAAAAGATTTCTGTTAAATAAATCAAAAGAGTATTTTAATACATAAATTTTAAGTGGTTTTATAACTTCTGTAATTTCTGTAATTTCCCATGGAACAATAGAGATAAGACAATTTTTCTTTATTTCAAATACATTGTTGTCAATTTTTATCTTGCCAATTCCATCAATTACATAAATAAATCTGGAACTTTGATGAAGGATTGGCGAAGTCGTTAAAGAAATTTTTTCATAATCTATATCTGCTATAATGGTTGGATCAATAGGGTTTTGTTCATTTGATTGAAGGCTAGCTTTATTCTCTTTTATCATTTTGGTTTTAAATACACTCCTTTTAGTTCAATATGTCCTATATTTAATTATACCATTTATTAGAATAAATATAAACAGGGCTTAGGCTTTAGTTAATAAATTAAAAGGAGATTTATTATGGGTGTTAACTTAAGAGGCAGATCATTTTTGAAGCTTTTGGATTATACTCCACAAGAAATAAGATATTTACTTGATTTAAGTAAAGATTTTAAACACATGAAGAGGGCTGGAATTCCTCACAAATTCCTAGAAGGAAAGAATATGGTTCTTTTATTTGAAAAAACTTCAACAAGAACACGTTGTTCATTCGAAGTTGCAGGATATGATTTAGGAATGGGAGTTACTTATCTTGATCCAGGTTCATCGCAAATGGGCAAAAAAGAATCAATCGAAGACACAGCAAGAGTTCTTGGAAGACTTTATGACTGTATCGAATATAGAGGATTCTCTCAAGAATTAGTAACAACATTGTCTGACTACAGTGGAGTTCCTGTTTATAATGGACTAACAGACCTTTTCCACCCAACACAAATGTTGGCTGACCTTTTAACAATTGAAGAAAACTTCGGAACATTAAAAGGATTAAACTTCACATACATGGGAGATGCTAGAAACAACGTTGCAAACTCATTAATGATTGCATGTGCAAAAATGGGTGTAAACTTTACCGCTTGTGCACCAAGCCACTTATTCCCAACTGAAGAACTAGTTGAAGAAGCAAAGAAAATTGCAAAAGAAAGTGGTTCAACAATCACTCTAACTGAAAATGTTAAAGAAGGCACAAAGGGAGCGCACGTTCTTTATACAGACATTTGGGTATCAATGGGTGAACCTGATGAAGTTTGGGAAGAAAGAATTAATCTTCTTAAGAAATATCAAGTTAATAAAGAAGCATTGGCAAATTGTGATGAAAATGCTATTTTCATGCACTGTCTACCAAGTTTCCACGATCTAAAGACAACAATCGGTAAAGATATCAATGAAAAGTTTGGTCTTCCGGAAATGGAAGTTACAAATGAAGTATTTGAAGGACCGAGAAGTAAGGTATTCGACGAAGCTGAAAACAGAATGCACACAATTAAAGCTGTTATTTATGCAACAATGAAATAAATTTTAAGCCTCGATTTTATCGGGGCTTTTTTGTTATAAAGAATTTTAATAATTTTGTTAGATATATTCAATAAATGCTTGTATTTACAAAATGGTTATTGTATAATATATGCATGACAATGAGTTTTTGTCGAATATTAAGAAAGGGGGCTCTAAGTGGAAAAAGGTATATATTTTACTTTGGCAGGCAAAGATTATTTTTTGCATGATTCGGTATTCCAAGGAATGGTAATTGCTTTTATTTTATCAATATGTGCAATTGTTATAAATTCTAAGATAAAAAAAGCCGATTACAGAAAAAAATCTACAGGAATTATTAATTTGCTTGAAATTTATGTTGAAGCTTTCCAAAGTCTAGTTGACCAAACAATGGGAAAGGGTCATAGAAAATTTGTATCGTATGTGTGCACGTTGATGTTATATCTAGTTTTTGCTAACTTATGGGGATTATTAGGATTTACAACACCAACAAGTGATTATAACGTTACAGTTTCACTAGCTATTATGACTTTTGTTCTTGTACAGGCAACTTCGATTGTATCAAATGGAATTGGCGGTTATTTAAAGGGATTCCTGGAACCATTTCCTTTATTTTTGCCGATGAATATCATTGGTGAAATCGCAAACCCTATATCGCTTTCTTTCCGTCTTTTCGGAAACATTTTAAGCGGTGTAATTATTATGGAATTAGTACACTCGGCACTTCAATCTATAAGCGTTTTCTTGGTGCCCGCAAGTGCAGTTTTGCACATTTATTTTGACGTATTTTCGGGATTATTACAGGCGTTCATATTTACGATGCTTACTATGGCATTTATTGGACAAACATTCCCGGAAGAGTAAGACATTTGAAAGGAGATTTTTATGAACATTTCTAATGAAGCATTTGTATTGGGTTGCTCAGCAATCGGAATTGGAATTGCAATGACTGCAGGTATTGGACCTGCTATTGGACAAGGTTTCGCTGCAGGTAAAGCAACTGAAGCAGTTGGAAGACAACCTGAAGCTAAATCAGATATCATGCAAGTTATGCTTTTGGGTCAAGCTGTTTCAGAAACTACAGGTATTTACTCACTTGTTGTATCATTAATTATGCTATTCCTTAGACCACTATTAGCAGGTCTATAGACTATATAGGAGAAGTAAATGAACATTACAGTTAATGTTTTGCCTGATCTTCTCAACTTTACGGTTTCTGTTGTTACAACAATTGTTTTATATTTTATTTTAAGACATTTTCTTTTTAAACCGATACAAGAACTTCTCCAAAAGAGAAAAGATTATATAGATGGAAATTTACGTGAAGCAGAAAATAATTTAGCAGAATCTAACAAAATCAAAGATGAATACCAAAAGAAATTACTTTCGTCTAAAGAAGAAGCAAGAGACATTTTAAAAGATGCACGTAAAAACTATGAAAGTATTGTATCTGAGGCTAAACAAGATGCATTAAGTGAAAAAGAAAAAATCCTACAATCGGCTGAAAATGAAGCGAAATCAATGAAGCAAAAGGCTCTTTCCAGTTTAAAAGATGAAATCATTGAGATTGCAGTGAACGCTGCAAAGGATTTATCCGGTGAAAATGTTAATTCAAAGAAAGCTGCAGAATTTACAGAAAAAAGATTGAACTCTTTAAAGGATTCAAAATGGCAAGAATAGGATTAACATACGCAGAAAGTCTTTTTTTATTGTCTGAAGAGAAAAAAGAGACTGAAAAAATTTTTGAAAACTTCAAAAGTTTTATTAAAACAATGAAAGAAACTGAAGATATCAGAAAGTTTCTATACAGTCCAATCTTTTCAAAAGATGATAAAAAAGATTTGATTGAAAAGATTTTAAAAGATGAGTCTGTAACTTTCAAAAATTTTATTAAAGTTATTATAGACAAAGGAAGAGAGAGATATCTAGACGAATCTTTTGGAGAATTTAAAAAACTTTATCTTGAAAAGTCAAAAAAAGTCACTGCAAGTGTTGAAACAGCATTTGATTTGACTGATGATCAGGTTGTAAAAATAAAGCAATTTATCTTTAATAAGACAGGGAAAGAAGCAATTGTTGAACAAAAGATAAACAAGGATCTCATAATGGGGGTTAGAATTTTTGTTTTAGGACAAGAAATCGACCTTTCACTAAAGGGTTCTTTTGATAGATTAGAGCAAAATTTAAAAAATAGAATTGAGGTGAGTGGATAGTGAATCTTAGACCGGAAGAAATTACTTCCGTTATTAAACAAATGATTGACAAATACGACGATGATATTTCCACCTCTGAAGTTGGTACTATAATTGAAGTAGGGGACGGAATCGCAAGATTATATGGTTTAGATAACTGTATGGCGGGCGAACTCCTTGAATTTGAAAATGGAGTTTATGCTATGGCACAAAACCTTGAAGAAGACAATGTAGGTTGCGTTCTTCTCGGAAGCGATGCTGAGCTTAAAGAAGGTACTAAAGTAAGAAGAACCGGTAGAATTGTTGAAGTGCCGGTTGGAGATGAATTAATCGGTCGTGTTGTGAATGCCTTAGGACAACCTATTGACGGTAAGGGTGAAATAAAAACTAAGAAATTCAGACCAATTGAACAAAAAGCACCGGGTGTAATAGAAAGAAAGAGCGTCAGTGTTCCTCTTCAAACAGGAATAAAGGCAATAGATTCAATTATTCCTATAGGCCGCGGTCAACGTGAACTTATAATCGGTGATAGACAAACCGGTAAAACAGCAATTGCCGTTGATACTATTATCAATCAAAAGGGCAAAGATGTCATTTGTATTTATGTTGCAATTGGACAAAAAATGTCTACAGTTGCAGGTATTGTAGATACTTTAAATAAATATGGTGCGATGGATTACTCGATTGTCGTTAATGCGAGTGCAAGTGAACTTGCTCCTTTACAATATATTGCGCCTTATTCAGGAGTTGCAATGGCAGAAGAATTTATGCACCAAGGAAAAGATGTTTTGATTGTTTATGATGACTTATCGAAACACGCTGTTGCATACAGATCTATGTCGTTGCTTTTGAGACGTCCGCCGGGAAGAGAAGCATACCCTGGAGATATTTTCTATCAACACTCAAAACTTCTTGAAAGAGCTGCCAGACTTGATGACAAATACGGTGGAGGTTCCATTACCGCACTTCCTATTATTGAAACACAAGCAGGAGATATTTCAGCATATATTCCTACAAATGTTATTTCTATTACGGATGGACAAATTTTCCTTGAAACAGAATTATTCTTCTCAGGTCAACGTCCTGCTGTAAACTCCGGACTTTCAGTATCTCGTGTCGGTGGTAGTGCACAAATTAAAGCTATGAAGAAAGTTTCAGGTGGTATTAAGCTTGAACTTGCCCAATACAGAGAGTTAAAGTCATTTGCACAATTTGGTTCAGAACTTGATCAAGATACACAAAATAGACTTAACCATGGTCAAAAAATATTGGCAGTTTTAAATCAACCGCAATATTCACCAATGGATGTAAGTGATCAAATATTGATTCTTTTTGCCGTTACAAAAGGTTATTTAGCTGATGTGCCGGTAGAAAGTGTAAATGAATTTGAAAAAGAATTTATAAACTATATCCATGAAAAACACAGAGCTCTTCTTGAAAAAATAGATGACAAGAAAGAGTTAACCGATGACATTTTAGATGAACTTGTAGAAGCTATTAATACATTTAAAAGTAATTATAAATTTTAGAGGTGTATAATGGCTGAACAGATGAAAGATATAAAAAGAAGGATAAATTCAGTTTCAAGTATTAGGCAAATAACAAACGCTATGGAACTTGTCAGTACTTCTAAGATGAGAAGAGCTCGTCTTAGGCTTGAATCTACCAGGCCTTATTATACCACTGTTATTGAGAATATAAGAGAATTATTATCGGTGACCAAGGGTACAAAAACTCCTTTAACAGTTACAAGGGAGATTAAAAATCGTTTGTATGTTATAATTACAGGTGATAGAGGACTTGCCGGGGGTTACAATAGTAATTTATTGAGATATGCGGAAAATAATATAGTTTCTAAAGAAGATAGAATTATAACTGTTGGTGTTAAAACCTACGATTATTTTAATAAAAGAGGCTATAATATTTATGACAAATTTTTTGGAGTTAGTGAGGATTTTACTTTTAGAGACGCAAAACATGTTGCAGACATTGTTTTAGAATTATATAAAAAGAAAGAAATTGATGAAGTTTATTTAATCTATACAATTTTCAACAGTGCACTTAGTCAAAATCCAACATCTCTAAGAATTTTACCGGCAGAGTTCACCGAAATTGAAAAACAAGAAAAGCTTTCAAATGACGGGTACAATGATTTAATTGTTTTTGAGCCGTCTCCTGAAGCTATGCTTGATTATTTAGTTGAGGAATTTGCTGCAATATCTATCTACGGGGCACTCATAGAAAGTTCGTCAAGTGAACAGGCTGCGAGAATGCAAGCAATGAAGAGCGCCACGGATAATGCTAATGAGATGATAGATGATTTAAGTCTCAGATATAACAGAGCAAGACAAGCTAATATCACTCAAGAGTTAACTGAAATTGTCAGTGGTGCAGAGGCTTTAAAGTAAGGAGGGCATATGACAGAGAATATCGGGCATTTAAGTCAGGTTATTGGACCTGTTATCGACATAAAATTTGCAGATAAGATGCCAAATCTTTTAAATGCTATAAAGATAAAAAATAATGATGAAACCATAATTGCTGAAGTCACACAACACATTGGAGATGATGTAGCAAGATGTATTGCAATGAGCTCTACAGATGGTTTAATTAGAGGAATGGAAGCTATTGACACTGGGGCCCCTATAACTGTTCCTGTTGGAGATAAAACTCTAGGGAGACTTTTTAATGTTTTGGGTGAAACAATTGATAACGAAGCTCCGATTAAAAAGACACCGATGCTTCCAATTCACAGAGAACCGCCGGCTTTCGAGGACCAAATACCTGCAAAAGAAATTTTTGAAACAGGTATAAAGGTTATAGACCTTATAGCCCCTTATTCAAAGGGTGGAAAGATTGGTCTGTTCGGTGGTGCCGGTGTTGGTAAAACAGTTCTTATTCAAGAGCTTATAAATAATATTGCAACCGAACACGGTGGATTATCAGTATTTGCCGGAGTTGGTGAAAGAACTAGAGAAGGTAACGACCTTTATTATGAAATGAAGGAATCTGGTGTTATTGATAAAACAGCTCTAATTTTTGGCCAAATGAACGAACCACCGGGAGCACGTATGAGAGTTGCTCTATCTGGTCTAACAATGGCTGAATATTTCAGAGATGAAAAGAAACAAGATGTTTTGTTATTTATCGATAATATATTTAGATTTACACAAGCGGGTTCTGAAGTTTCAGCTCTACTTGGACGTATTCCTTCAGCAGTTGGTTATCAACCTACACTTGCAACGGAAATGGGTCAATTACAAGAAAGAATTACATCTACAAAGCAAGGATCTATAACATCTGTACAAGCTGTTTACGTTCCTGCGGATGACTTAACTGACCCTGCTCCAGCAACTACGTTCGCTCACCTTGATGCTACAACAGTTTTGTCAAGATCTATTTCAGAACTTGGAATCTATCCTGCAGTTGATCCGCTTGATTCAACATCAAGAATTCTTGATCCTAATATTGTTGGTGAAAGACACTATAATGTTGCAAGAAGAGTTCAAGAAATACTACAGAGATATAAAGAATTGCAAGATATTATTGCTATCTTAGGTATGGACGAGCTTTCTGATGAAGATAAGATTACAGTTGCAAGAGCTCGTAGAATTCAAAGATTCTTATCTCAACCGTTCAGCGTTGCAGAACAATTTACGGGTATAAATGGTAAATATGTTCCACTTCAAGAAACAATTAAGGGATTTGAAGAAATTTTGGACGGTAAACACGATGATTTACCTGAAAGTGCATTTTTATTTGTTGGTACTATAGAAGAAGCCGTAGAAAAAGCTGAAAGTATGAAAGGTTAGAGTATAGCTATGCAATTTTATTTAAAGATTGTATCTCCTGACAGACTATTTTTCGATGGTTATGTTGATAGTATTGTTGTAAAAGGAACTGAAGGGGACTTTGCAGTTTTACCTAACATGGCTCCTTTTGTAACTAAAGTCGCTATTGGAAAATTAAAAATAACAGTGGACAAGAAGGATAAATATGCAGCTATAAGCGGTGGTTATATAGACATCAGAAACAATAAAGTTACAATGGTAGCTAATGCTTGTGAATGGCCTGAAGAAATTGATACTGAAAGGGCGGAAAAAGCAAAAGCTAGGGCATTAAAGAGACTTCAAAATAAAGAAGGCGATGTTTTCAGAGCAGAAATCGCATTGAAGAAAGCAATAAATCGTCTAAGTATTTCAAAATAGACTCGTGAGTCGAGTCTTTTTTGATTTATTTTTATAATTACATCTTTAAATACAAAGAAAATATAAAGCATATATAAGCTAAAATAAAAATAAAAAATTTCATAATTATTAAATTTAAGTCTAAAACGAAATAATAAAATTAAATATTCTTAACAAATGCTCAATCATACTTTAGTCAATGGTTACAGAAATTATTAATTCTTTTTAACATTCTTACGGTCATTTTATCCATATTTTTCATTTATAATTTGGTATAATAGTACTAGTCGATAAATTGGAGGGCATTATGAACATCGGAGAATATGGACTACAAATTAATAATATTATTCATAATAAACCTATTCTTAAGGCGTCCGGAAGGAAAGTTGAAGCCTGTGTTGATTTATTTGATGTAGGAACAACCGTCATGTGCTGCACGGTTGAATATAACATTTATAGACACTTTATTAAGGATTTTGCTAATGTTTTGAAAAATTATGGTATTGGTGAAATGAGCGCTACTAATATTTCGCATTATCTACATGAAGACATTAACCGGTTTGATTTTTTAATAAATTTTTATGGATTTAAAAAGGGATCGTTTGACATAGATGCCATAAACGATCTTGAGCAAATTGCATTAGATGAAGATAAATTAAGTGATTTACATTATAAAAAATACTTATATGAGTTTGATATTAGTGATATAAGAGTAAAAGAATTAAAAAAACATTTATTTTTAAAAATAATGCAAAATGACATTATATCAAAAGATAAAAAGCAAATGTTAGAGGATTTTTTTAGAAAGACATTTAAACCTGCTATCATGGATATTAACAATAAGTTAGCAACACAATTTGTAATTGTAGGCGATAAAATTATTCCTGAAGAAGACTATCTAACAAATAACCAAATGTTTAATATATATTTGGATATGAAGAAGTTGTTTCTAAAATATGTTGATAATCAGTATTTTGATTCGTATTTTAAAGCTATCAATAAGATGGTTTTAAATAGATACAAATAATTTTAGGAGGGTTTTCTATGAATAAGAAAAATTCAGAAAACAGGGTAAAAGCGTTTACTCTTTTAGAAGTCTTAATTGTGCTTGTAGTAATTTCTATTTTACTACTGGTTGGTCTTCCAAGTTTGACAAAATTTACAAAGTCAGCAAAGAAAAGAGCAGATGAGCTCAATATGCTTACTATTAAAGAAGCAGCGGCACTTTATTTAGTAGAAAATACTGCAGATAAAGTTGATACGAAAACATTAATAGTGAAGGGATATCTTGATGTTAAAAAATTAAGCAAGGGTTCTACTACTAACCCTGGACAAGAACTAATTAGTCCTCTCACAAATAAGGCATATAAAATAACAGTTAATCCGCCTACTAATAACAGTGATGATAAAGCATATATTGTTGTATCTAACGGTGAAGAAACTACAAGTACAGGAGCACAAGGTAATTAGTAAAACTATGTATTTGGTTTCAAGAGTTATAATAGCAATTTTGTTATTAGTTTCTTCATTTGAAGATTTTAAAAACAGTTCTATAAGATTGAAATTACTTGTCGGAATTTTATTTTGGCAAGTCGTTTCTTTTTTTATAAATTTTATTAATGGTTACAAATTTTTACTATTTGAAAGATTAATATTAGCTTCTGCTGTCATTTTTGTTTATTTTTTATTTATAAGAAAAAGAGAATTATTAGGAGAAGCGGACGTAATATTTGTTTCGATGCAACTTATATCTTTAAGAGTTCAAGATTTTTTAGTATTTTGGTTCTCACACTTAATTTTGGCACTTGCTTTTAGTTTGTTATTTTATAAAAGATTTAAAGGCAGAACGCCGATGTATCCTATATACTTCGTATCAGAAGTAATTCTGATTATAAGGAGACTAATATGAATAAAGAGGAAATAATTTTATTAACCAATAACTTTATATCTTATTATGAAGATGGAATAAAGATTTATAACCCGCCATTTTCTTTTGTTGACTCAAAGGGAAGTTTTATATATGATAAACTGAGTATATTAATAAATAAGGTTATAAAAAAATTAAATAAGAAAAAGGTGTTTTTATATTACATAGACCCTAGTATGAAAGTGTTATTTCCGACAAGTTATGATGAAGTTAAAGAAATTTCAGGCATAAATAATAAAACAGATTTAGATAATTACTTATATAAAAAGGTAGACACTGAGGAATATGAGGGTAGGATTCTAAGCCAAAATGATTACAAAGCTATAGTCTGCCGCAAAAAAAGAAACAACAGTATACTGTCTAAAGTTTCAAAAGAAATGTCGGCAGATGTTTTATTGTATGAATTGTTAGAGGTTTGTGCATCTTCTGCACAGAAAAATAATGCAACAGATGTCTACATGTTTTTTGGAGATCAAGTTTATTTTTATTATCTTTTCAGAGCAGGTGAGTTTTCGAATTTCTCCTATAAAAATCGCATTTTAAATAATAACGAAGACTCATATGATTATGAGGAACAAAAGTCGGTCGAAATGGGCGATTTGGGAACACTTCTTTCAACGGTAGGCCATATAAAATCGGAGCTTAAATCTACAGAAAATGCAAATTTTAATTTTTTGACTTTTGAGAAAAGAGCAGAAAATATCGAAGAGTATTTGCAAACTCTGGTATTTAAAAAAATTAATATTTCGAATGATATTTTTGAATTTATTTCAAGGGAATCATCAAAGACACCTTTAATAATTTTTAATGAAGAGAATGAAAGAATTGGGAAAAAACTTGATTATTTTCTTGTTTTGTACTATTTAATTCCGCTTGTAATACTGATTTTTACAGCATTTAAAGCAGTTACTATCAGTGAAAGATGTGAGGATATTAAAAACGAATATATTACGCTTTCAAATAAGTATGAGGAAGATTTTTCGGAAATTAATAATATAAAAAGCGAAAATGAAGAAGTTCAGAAATTGAATGATTCATACAATGGATTTGCATCACAATATGATTTTGCTGATATAAACAATATTAAATCTACTTTAAGTCACCTCGTTTCAAAATACTCTATCAAAGATTTAAGTGTTGAAGGGAAGATAATACAATTTACTATTATTGCAGATGATGGACTAAAAATAGATAATTTTGAAATTGTTAAGAAAACGCCATATAAAGATGGGTTTTTGTATAAAATGAGGTCGAAAAATGATTAATTTTAATGAAGATTTAAGTTTAAAGCAAATCATAAAAATTATTATACCGATATTATTTATGTTATCTGCAATTGTTATTTATTCACTTGTTATTAAACCCAGTTTAAATGAGATTGAAGCTATGGAAGAAGGCATAAAAGAAAAAAATGAAGCAATAGCTGAGCTAGCTGAAGATAGCACAAATATTATGCCTAAACAACTTGATACCGATGAAGTTATTTATCCGTACGAAGTTGAAACAAAGTTAATCTTTGAGGATATAAAAGCTTTTTATGATATATTGGATAATGCTTCACATAATCTCACAAGTTTAAATATTTCTAAAAAGGATGACAGCTGGGAAGCTGATATCAAAAACATATTTCTTATGGATCAGTATTATGGATTAAGAAATATTGTTATAGACAATATTGGAATAGAGTCTTCTGATGACGTTTCAGATGATGAAGAAGAAAAAGACGGAGAAGGCAAAGAAAAAGACGGAGAAGGCAAAGAAAAAGACGGAGAAGGCAAAGAAAAAGACGAGGAGAAGAACGACGAGCAAAAAAAAGAAAGTTTTAGCTCTTCTCACAACGGTGCTGTAGAAATTAATGAAAAAAAGACGCAGTTAGTCGATTTTGAATTCGTTGATTTTAAAAATGAAAATTTTTTATTCTCTCCTATAAATCAAGGGGTAACATACGACTTTATCAAAAGGGAAGATAATTCAAATGAAACTGTGATTTTAAATGCATACAATTCAGCAGAAGAAGATGGAGAGCTGGAGATGGAATTTAATAAATTTAACAGAATTGTTTGGGTGACAGATTCAGTTATTTCATTTGATTTTGACTCACTTGCCGGAAGCTTGCCGAATTTAAAGTTGGAAGTTATTGATTCGCACTCAAAAATTCAAAAGATAGATCCGAGTTTTAAAGATGGAAAAGTATTTTACGATTTAATTAATTTAGAATTTCCTGTTTTTATAAAAGGATTTTCTTTAAAGCTTGAGAGCGATTCCAGAAAGCATTTCTCTATTTCAAATGGTATGATATCAATCAAAGATGATATTTTAAATAATAAACCATGGGTGAATCAAATATACTCTGTTTCAACGTTCGACGCAAAAACAATTGATTCTTTGATGAAAATTTATAACAATAAAAATAAGGAAGAATTTATGAGATTAAATAAGATTAATACAGATTTATATATATATAATCCATCATATTTTATGAAAACGGATAATCCATATGAAATTTTCAAAAAAGATTAAAGCATTTTCTCTTATAGAGGTTTTGATTTTTCTGTTTATTATTTCAATTATAGTCGGGATATTCTCTTTTGGATTCAATTCCTACAGGAATTATAGAGAAAAAGCAGCTCTTAGAAATGTTGTGAATAAGTTAAACTTTGCTAGAAAGACAGCAATAGCTGAATATACAACTGTGAGAGTATATATTTCAAAGGACGAGACAGAATTTTTTATGTCATATAAAAATAAAAATGGGAGAATAAAAAAATGTATTGCAACTTTGCCGCATCCTTTAATTGCAAGGTGTAAAGACAGCATTCAATTTACAAAAACGGGAGCCACCTCTATAGCAGGGACTATATATTTATATGGAATGAATAAAAACGAATATTATATTACTGTTGAGCCGGTAACAGGAAAGGTAAATTTGTATGATAGAAAATGAAAAAGAAAAATAAAAATAAAATTAAAGGTTTTGCAATAATTGAAATAATAATAAGTATTGCTGTAATATCAATTTTTATAGCATATTTTGGGCTCTATTCAAATTTTTCAAACAATAATATACGTGAAACAAAACATAGAAGTGAGATAATGGCTGTTGCAAGAGAAATTATTGAGAAATCGTCTTCTAATGGGCAACTTATTGATTTTGAGAAGATAAAAAATGATAATAACATTGAGATAAGTGTTGATAAAATAGAAGAAAAAAGCAGATATATAAAGTATGAAATGACTTTGAAAGATGTCAAAGGAAAAGAGTATAAGTATGTGTTTTCAATCGATAAAAGGACAAAAAAATAAAGTAAAGGCATTTAGTGTTTTGGAAATTATAATTGCACTTATTGTAATTTCAATTTTAATATATACTTTTTATTCATCTGGAAACAATATTTTCAGAAATTTATTTAGAATGGATGAAAATGTGTCGAGAGGTGTAAGGCTTTCTTCAGTTGGAATGTATATCAAAAAATTTTCAGAGAATGCCGATTTAATTTTTAAAAATAAAGAGCTCGGAGATGTTATTATGTTTTGTAATATAAGAAGAAATAACAAATACGATTATTTTTATTTTAGATTTGATAATAATTCTGTTTATTACAAAGCTAAAAATGACTATGGCTTAAGACCTGACGAACTTAAAAACTTCTTCATAAAAATACTCAATAAAGACACAAACAAAATTGATTCAGATATTTCTGATTTTAAACTCACTATTGAAGATAATACTCTTAAAATTTACCTAAAAAATGAGACCGATGAATATATTGATTATATGAGGATTTTTAACTATGAAGAATTTTAGAGGTTTTATTTTGTATGGAGTTATACTATTTTTGTTAATAATATCAACTCTTATAGTGTATATAATTGAAAATACAAGCTTAAATAGATTAATTACAGAAAATTATGATAGGGAATATCAAAACTATCTAGATTGTTATTCAATTCTTTTAGAAAATCTTGAATCTAAGGATAAAGCAGCAGAACGGTTTTATTATTACAAACACAAGAATAAAACTTCAATTATCTTTTCAAATGATAATTTAAGATTCATTGCATCGAAAAGATTTAATAATTCGATATCTCTAAGTGTATATGATGGCAATAGAAATACATACACATCAGTAATATATCTTATACCAGAAATCTTTTATACATCTAGATCATATTTACTTTTAGATGAATTTGATAAATATAATATTCCAAATGAATTTAAAGAAGAACTTTTCGGAGGCGAGAAATTAAAGCTCATATATACAGATTTTATGTCTTTCTATTCTTTTATAGATAAAAATCTTACAATCAAATATGACAGTGATTATCTTTATATTTTAGATGACGATACAAACAAACAGGTATTGAAACCTGTTAATACAGATTTAGTATATATACATTTTAAGGGATGTAAAATAAAAATTATACCGAGTAACAATACATCTTTAAAGCCTCTAATAGTTTCAGATGGAGATGTTGAAATTGAAAGAAATGGTGACGCTGTTACGTTACAGTGCCTTTTATTAACTACAGGAAATATTGAAAATAATGGTGTTAATTTAAATGGGAAGATTGTTGCAAATTCAATTACAAACTTGGATGCCATAAAAGAAAATCAAAACTCAAATCTTTATTTTAGAATGCTCGAAAACATTAGAAGTCTTTATTCGTTTGATATTAAATCATTTCACTAAAAAATTTAATGAAATATTGAAATTTTTTAAAATTTAGTGTATAATATATTTAGAATTGACTGCTTAATAGGTGAATGACATCTGTTGAGCATTATCGTATATAGGCTCAAATTCTAAATTTACTATTGAGTCTTAATTTGAGGAGGTAAATATGATATCAGCAGGTGAATTTCGTAAAGGCGTAACTTTTGTAATGGATGGAGATGTTTATCAAATTTTAGATTTCCAACATGTTAAACCGGGAAAAGGAGCAGCTTTTGTAAGCACTAAGATTAGAAATGTTGTCAAGGGTGGAACTCGTGAAATGAATTTTAACCCTACAGAAAGATTTGAAAAAGCAAGTATTGAAACAAAAGAAATGCAATACCTATATCAAGATGGAGATTTATATTTCTTCATGGATACTGAAAGTTATGAACAACTTCCACTTGGACACGAAGAAGTTGAAGAAGCTTTACAATTCATTCGTGAAAATGACAATGTTCTTGTAAGATTCTTCGAAGGTAAACCATTTGAAGTTGAAGCACCTAACTTTGTTGAGCTCGAAGTTACACACACTGAACCGGGATTAAAGGGTGACACATCAGGAAGTGCCTCAAAGCCGGCAACTGTTGAAACAGGATATACATTGCAAGTTCCATTATTCGTTGATAATGGTGACATAATAAAAATTGATACACGTTCAGGAGAATATTTATCAAGAGTATAGGAGGTTAATTAAATGCAAGATTTAGTTAAGAAAGTTTCATATTTAAAAGGCTTGGCCGAAGGATTCAAACTAGATGAATCCAAAGATGAAAACAAGCTTATAAGTGGAATTCTCGATTGTCTTGAGATGGTTTCTGACGAATTAAATATTCTTCAAACAGATTTCAATCAGTTAGAGGAATATGTTAATATGGTAGATGATGATTTGTCGGATCTTGAAATGATTTTTGAAAATGACGATCTTTGGGATGATGACGATTTTGATGATGATGAAGATGATTCTTATACCGATTACAGTGATGATTGGTTGGATGATTGGGATGAAGATCAAGATGATGACGATGAGGACGATGAATTTTAAGGAGAGATTGATATGGATAACAGTATTCGCATAGGTGAAGGCAAAGTTACAATTACTGAAAATGTAATTGGTAATATTGCAATCATTGCTGCAGAAGAGATAGAAGGTGTTTCTAAAATCACTAAAAATGTCACTGCAACGATTACAGATATTTTTTCTAAGACTAAACAAGCCCAAGGAGTCAAAGTTGAATCGACTGAAGGTGATGTAGTTATTGAAATATCATTAGAATTGGTTTATGGTTCTATGATTGAAGAAGTGTCCAGAAAGGTACAATCTAACATTAAATTGAATGTTGAAAGTATGACAGGTCTTAATGTTAGGGAGGTAAATGTAATAGTTACAGGCCTCGCCGTTAACAAGAATGCTTTAGATAAGAAAAATTAATTCTTAGAATACTATAGACTGACTCAAATTAGATATTATCTTTTGAGTTGGTCTATTTTTTATAGAGGTAAAAATGGATAGAATTATACAACGTGAACTTGCAGTAAAAGTTTTATACGCAATGGATTTGCAAAATAATTTTAGTGAAAAGATATTTAATAATATAATAGAAAACGAAGGTTTTGAAATTGATAAAATGCCGTTTACATGTGAGCTTGTAAATGGCTTTAAAGATAATTATTTTAAAATTAATTTTATAGTAGAAGAAAACAGTGAAAATTATCCGATGTCAAAACTTCCGAAAATAGATATTTCTATAATTCGAACTGCTCTGACTGAAATTTATATTTTAAATCAGCCATATCAGGTTGCTATAAATGAAGCAGTGGAAGTATCAAAGAAGTATTCTGACGAACTAAATTATAAATTTATTAATTCGTTTTTAGGAAATATTGTAAGGGCAGATAATGCGTAGTTTTTCAGTAAGCGAGATAAATAAATATATAAAAACAATTGTATTTAGTGACATTTTCCTTCAAAATGTAAAAGTCGAGGGGGAAGTTTGTGCTTTTAAAGAGCCTTCAAAAAGCGGTAATTTATATTTTGAGATAAAAGATTTCGATTCTCGAATAAAATGTCTATTTTTTGATATGTATGAACAATTTTCAGAAGTGCCTTTTAAAGAGGGAGATTTGGTAACTCTCGTCGGAAAGATTGATGTTTATGAAAAAAACGGCACATATCAGTTAATAGTAAATAGCATATCAATTGACGGAGAAGGCTCTCTATATAAAAAGTTCTTGGCTTTAAAAGAAAAGCTTTCGGATGAGGGCGTTTTCGAATTAACAAAAAGACCGATTCCTACTTATCCTAAAAAGATTGGAATTATTACCTCTGACAGAGGAGCGGCTATTAACGATGTATTAAATACCATCAAAAGAAGATATCCTTTTGTGAAACTACTATTGTACTCAGTTCAGGTTCAAGGTTTTAATGCAGTTCGTGATATTATAGAAGCTTTTGACTATTTTGACGGTACAGATGTAGATATTGTTCTTTTAACTAGAGGTGGTGGAAGCTATGAAGAGCTGTCTGTTTTTAACGATGAAACCCTTGCAAGAAGGATTGTCAAAAGCAAACATCCTACTGTTTCGGCTATTGGGCACGCAGAGGATTTCTTTATTAGTGATTTTTGTGCTGACAAGAGATGCGATACACCTACGGCTTCTGCTGAAGAACTGACTCCTGATATAAGAGAAGTTAGACGCCAAAATAAAGAACTTAACGATAAGCTGAACGCTCAAATGGAAAGGGCTCTGAAAAATGAATCCAGGCTTTCGAATTTGATTGAGAAAAATATTGTGCAGCTAAGCCCTAAAAACAAATTTTTCAAACTTCAAGATTTGATGCATGCAACAAACAAGAGGCTTGATATAATAATAAAAGGTGCAATTAACAATGAAAAGAATAAATTGTCTTTGTATGCGGATTCATTTAAAGGAGAAATATCAAATGAAATTGACGAAGGCATTAATCTGCTTGAAGGATATGAATATAGGAGCGAATCTTCGATAAAATTTAGAATTGAAAAGGATAAGCTTAGACTAGATTTGCTTCAAAAAAGGTTGTCATCAAGCGATTTGAATAAATTGTTTGCAAGAGGTTTTTCTGTTACTTATAATGACAAAGATATCCTGTTAAAAGATGTAAAGAAAATTAATGTTGGAGATATAATTTACACAAGAGTTGGGGACAGGACCATAGTTTCCAAGATTACGGAGGTTATAGACTAATGGCGAAGGAACAAAATAAAGATTTTTCATATGAGAAATCCATCGCAAGGATTAACGAATTGCTTGAAAAAATGGAAAATGATGATATTTCACTAAGTGAGAATATGGAGTATTTTAAAGAGGCCAAGTCACTAATAAGGTTATGCAATGAATATTTATCAAATATGGAAAAAGAATTTGAAGTGATTGTTGCAAACGACTACAAGGACAATGAGCTTCATGATGAAGATTTTGAACTTAATTAGGACGAATATTAAAATGAATAAAGTGATTTTAAAATATAGCTCAAATATAGAGTCTTTTGAAAGTTATCTACAAAAATATATTGATTCAAAAGAATATATTTCAAGAGAATTGAAGGATTCGGTATCTTATTCAATTTTTAGAGGAGGAAAAAGAATAAGACCTATTTTTACTTTTTTGACTGCACAGTCTTTAAAAGTTGAGCCTGTTAAAATTTACCATTTTGCCTCTGTGATTGAACTTATACACAATTATAGCCTTGTTCATGATGATCTACCTGAAATGGATAATGATGATTATAGAAGAGGCAAGGAGAGCACACATAAGAAATATGGTAATATGATTGGTTTATTGGCAGGAGATGCATTACTTAGTCTTGCTAGTGAAATGGCATTTGATGATGATTTCAATTCGGGTAAGAATGAAAAAATTGATGCATATAAATTTGTTTTTAATATGGCGGGAGCGTCCGGAATGATTGACGGACAGGCTTTTGAAAGCAGAGCCGAAAATGTAAATGATTATAAAAATGTTATTATTAAAAAGACAGCAAATTTGTTCAGAGCTTCTATTACAGGAACGGCAAAATATCTTGGCACAGCAAGAGAGACTATAGATAAACTTGATGAACTTGCTCTTTTAATTGGTGAATCATTTCAAATATTAGATGACTTTATGGACCATGAAAATGATGAGTTTTATAAAAAACACAATATAAATATAATAAATCTTATAAATGAGAAAAAAACACATATAGAGGCTCTACTTAAGGATTTATCGAACGAAATTGATAATTCTTATTTTGATGAGCTTGTCAATTATTTGTTTTCTGAAGAATATATAAAAAATGAGGCTTGATCTTTACTTAAGCACCGAAAATGAAATTACTCGCTCGAAAGCAAAGGACCTTATAAAGCGAGGCAGAGTTTCGGTTGATGATACTATAATAGAAAAGCCTTCATTTGATGTTACAGATAAAAACATTATAAAAATCATTGACGAGGAAAATATATACGTGAGTCGAGCAGGCAACAAACTGGAAGCTGCAATTTTAAATTTTGATGTAGATTTGCACGAAAAATGTTGCCTTGACATTGGCTCGAGTACGGGCGGTTTTACGGAATGCCTTATAAGATATGGAGCTAGAGAGGTCTATAGTGTAGACGTCGGCAAGGATCAATTCCATGAAAGTCTTAAAGGGATTGATAAAATTCATCTTTTTGAAGAAACTGATATAAGAGATTTTTCAAAAAAAGGTTTAGTTTTTGATATAATTGTATGCGATGTGAGTTTTATTTCAATTGAAGCGATTATTGATGATATTGCCAAAATGAGCAAAGAAAATACTGAAGTCATAGTTTTAATAAAGCCTCAATTTGAGGTCGGAAGAAAAGGTGTAAGTAAAAGAGGTATTGTTTTAGATCCGGCAAAACATTTAAAGGTTATAGAGAATGTAAAAAATGCGTTTGATATGCATGGATTTAAGTTTTGTGGTATAATAGAATCACCAATAAAAGGAAAAGCCGGCAATAAGGAATTTCTTGCAAGGTTTCAAATATAGTTCATTGGAGGGTGCGGATGCTTTTAAATTTAAAAATTAATAATTTTGCACTTATTAAAGAATCGGATATTATGTTTACGAAAGGACTCAATATTCTTTCGGGTGAAACAGGAGCCGGTAAAAGTATAATCTTTGAAGCTTTGTCAGTTGCTTTGGGCGAAAGAGCAAGTAAGTCTATGATTAAGACGGGGACTGATCATTCTGTTATTGAAGCGGTATTCAGCTTAACTGATGAACTCAAGACACTTCTTGATGAAAAGGGGCTTATAAGTGACATTGATGAAGAAACGGTGATAATAAGAAGAGATATCTATCTTGATTATCCGACTGTTTCGAGGATAAACGGTTTTTCTGCAACGCTTGCCGACTTGAAGGAGATTAGTGCATATTTATGTGACATTTACGGTCAATATGAGCATCAATTGTTGCTCGACAAGGACAACTATTTATCAATAATAAATAAAGCTACAAGAATAGATTTTTCTGATGAATATGATAAGCTCGAGAATGAGTTGAGACAGGTTTTTAACGAGATCAGAGAATTAAATAAATCTCTTAAAAATTTTCTTGAAAAAAGCAGTAATTTAGATTCGGAAATCGATTATATTGAATTTCAAATAAATGAGATAAATGATATAAATCCAGTTTCAGGTGAGATGGATGAGATAAAAGATGAACTTAAAAAACTTCAAAACCAAGAATTGATACAGGAAACTCTCTCTAATGTTGATAATAATTTAAGAGGCAGTGACGAGCAGTTTGAGAATAACGATGTGCTTGCAAAGCTGGGCGAGTCAATAAATAGTCTTGAGAAGATTTCGAGTTATATTTCGGATGTTGATGGGCTGATTGAAAGAATGAAAACATCTATGTATGAATTAGAAGATATTTCAAGTGTTATTGCAGGTTATATAGGAACGGATTATGACGAGTCAAGAATTGAAGAATTAAGCTTGAGACTTTCGAGACTTCAAATGCTTGAAAAGAAGTATTCTACAGACATAGATGGGGTTTTGAAAAAGAAAGCTGAGCTTGAAGAAGATTTAAATGATCTAAAATATTTAGATGAAAGAATTCAAGAGATAAAAGATAGCATAAAAGTTAAGGAGCAACAATACAACGATTTAGCTCTAAAGATTTCGAGTTTGCGAAAAAGTGCGGCTGAAAAACTTGAAAGCAATCTATCGGATGAACTTCATGAACTCGATATGCAAAACAGTGTGTTCAAGGTTCAATTCAGTGTGTCGAAACCAACAGAAAAAGGAATTGACGATGTTGAATTTTTAGCAAAAACAAATAAAGGTTCATCATTTAAGCCTATAAGAGAAATTATTTCTGGTGGAGAAATGTCAAGATTTATGCTTGCTTTTAAAAATGTATTGTCAGATGCAAATAATTACAAAACATTTGTTTTCGATGAAATTGATGCGGGTTTGTCAGGTAAAGTTGCAAACACAGTTGGTAAGAGACTCGAAAAATTGGCGGAAAAACGTCAAGTATTAATTATAAGTCATTTGCCACAAATTATAAGTAAGGCTGATAGCCACTATAAAATAACCAAAAAAGATATTGATGATGAAACAGTTTCTTATATAAAGAAATTGAACGAAAATGAAAGAGTTGAAGAGATTGCAAGACTTTTGAGTGGAGACTCTATAACTTCTGAAACTCTTAAGAATGCAAAGCTATTGTTGGATGAAAAGAGGTAATGTAATGGATTATACTGAAACGACTATTAAGTCTGAAAACATTTATGAAGGCAAAGTTATTAATTTAAGGGTTGATTCTGTTGAACTTCCAAATAGAAGATATTCAAAAAGGGAAGTTGTAGTTCACGGTGACGTTGCAGCCATTATAGCTATCAGAAACAATAAAATTGTTTTGCTTAAACATTTCAGAAAACCGGTAGAAGAAATTCTTATAGAAATTCCGGCGGGCGGTGTTATGAAAGGAGAAACTCCTATTGATGCTGCTGCTCGCGAACTTGAAGAAGAAACAGGTCTAGTTGCAAAGAATTTAAATTATTTAATTATGTCTTATTCAAGTCCGGGATATACAACTGAAAAAATACATTTTTTTATTAGCGATGAAATCGAGATATCAGAACACGAAAGAGATGATGAGGCAATTGAGGTTCTTGAAATGTCTTTAGATGAGATCAAAGAAAAAATAGATAATCTGGAAATTAAGGATGCAAAAACAATAATGGCGTATTTCTTGGCGAAAGAGTATATTGATGAGAATAACTGATATTATTTCGAAGAAAAGAGATTCATATGAGTTAACAAAAGAAGAACTTGATTTCTTTGTAGGGAAAGTTGTCAAAAACGAAGTCCCTGATTATCAAGTTGCCGCTTTTTTAATGGCAACATATTTAAATGGAATGACTGCAGATGAGGCTTCAAATCTTACAAATGCAATGGTTGAAACGGGAGATGTTTTGGATATTGAAGGAATCTCAGAATTTTCTTTTGATAAACACTCAACAGGTGGTGTAGGAGATAAAATTACATTGATTTTAGTTCCTATAATTGCATCTCTCGGAATTCCGGTTGTGAAGATGAGCGGGAGAGGGCTTGGTATGACAGGTGGGACTCTTGATAAACTTGAAAGTATTCCGGGATTTAATATACATCTTTCAAATGACGAAATACTAAAACAGGCAAAAGATATAGGTGCGGTTATTTGTGCACAAACATCATGTTTAGCACCGTCGGATAAAATATTTTATGAACTTAGAGATGTTACCGCAACAATTGACAGTATTCCGCTTATAGCATCTTCAATAATGTCGAAAAAACTAGCTATAAAGAATAAAGCACTTATCATTGATTTAAAAGTTGGTAAGGGTGCATTTATGAAAGACATAAATGAGGCCCGTAAACTTGCAAATCTTATGAAAGATATTGCTGTCAAACATGGACGTATGTGTAAAATTATTTTGAGCGACATGGACTGCCCAATTGGATATACCGTTGGCAATAGTCTAGAAGTTATTGAGGCGGTTGAGGTTTTAGCGGGCAAGAGAAAGTCGTCTTCTTATGAAATAACAAAGTCTATAGCAGTTGAAGTTTTGGGATTACTTAAAAATATATCCAAAACCGAGGCAGAAAAGATGGTTGATGATTCGATATTAAGTGGAAAAGCTTTTTCGAAATTTAAAGAACTCGTAAGTTTACAACATGGAAATGTTTCATTTATAGAAGACACGTCAAAATTCAAACTTTCTAAAATTGCTGTTCAAGTAAAAGCAGAGTCTAGCGGATATGTTTATTATGATGCATTAAAATTCGGAGAGATTTCTTTGATTTCCGGTGCGGGTAGAGAGAGAAAAGAAGATTCTATAGACTATGGAGCAGGAATATATTTTAACAAAACTAACGGTGAAAACGTTAAAAAAGGAGATATTTTATTTACCGTATATTCAAATAATAATACAGACACATTAACTGAATGTATAGAAGGATCTTTTGAAATAAAGGAATCAATTTTAGAACAAAAGATTATTTATGAGGTGATTTAATGTTTAATAAAACATTTTTTATAAGTATGGCGGCATTGTTAATAGCTATCGTTTTACACGAGTTAGCACACGGACTTGTAGCATATGTTTTCGGCGATGATACAGCAAAAAGGTCAGGTAGGCTCACATTAAATCCACTTAAACACCTTGATATTTTTGGACTTATAAGTCTGTTGGTGTTTAAATTTGGTTGGGCAAATCCTGTTCCTGTAAATTCTTCAAAACTTAAGAATTACAATGTAGGAATGTTTTTTGTAAGTATTGCCGGAATTACGATAAATTTTTTGTTGGCATTTATAACTGCAAGAGTCGCAAAAGATATTTCGTTTAGTAGTGAAGTTGCAAGGGACTTTGTATTTTATTTTATAATTTACAATCTAAATCTAGCATTTTTTAATTTAATTCCATTACCGCCGCTTGACGGATCAAATATCATTTTGTCGTTTTTCCCTGAAACTACAGCATATGAAGTTCACAAATACAACAGATATACACAGCTTATACTTCTTGCTTTAATTATTTCAGGGGCAGTATCAAAATTTTTAGGAATGGTTATTCAACCGGTATTTTTGTGGATGGTATCATGAGCACCATTGATATAAATATTGAAACATATAGTGGCCCATTTGATTTATTACTGGATCTTATAAGAAAAAATAAAATAGATATATATGATGTTAATATAAATGATATAACATCACAATATTTGGATTATTTAAGTAAAGCTTCCGCTTTAAATATTGAAATAAGAGTTGAATTTTTATATTTAGCGGCAACTCTTATTAATATAAAAACAAAAATGCTTTTGCCAAAAGATTTAGATGATAGTGAAAATCTACAATCAGACCTTGTTGAGCAATTGATTTTGTATAGCAAATTTAAATTTCAATCCGAAGTTTTAAGAAAGCTTTACGATAAAAATCAGCTTAGTTTTACAAGATATACAGATTTAAATTCGTTTGATATAGGGACGGATTTTAAAGTTGTCGGAAGCACTTATAGACTAAATAGTTCTATTAACAGACTGTTAAACGGGGCATTTGAGGACGAGAGTACAGATTCGCAGACTGTAATTTTTAAAGACAAGTACAAAGTCGAATATTTAGCTCAGTCAATTATAGAAGACATAAATAAATTAAACAAACTTGATTTTAGTAAAGTAGTCAATAAAAAAGAAAAGAATTTTATTATTACTGCATTTTTGGCAGTGCTTGAGCTTTTGAACCAAGGAAAAATTAACTTTTATCAGGAAGAAAATTTTTCAGACATATATTTGGAGAAGAAATAATGGACAATTTATATTTAAAAAACTCTATAGAAGCTTTGATTTTTGCTTGGGGGGATTCGATTGAAGTAAAGGAAATCGCCAAATTTTTTGAAGTTGAGATTTCAAAGGTTAAAAAAATAATAGAAGAACTAAAAATGGATTACAGCGAGAGAGGAATAAGACTTCAAGTGGCGGGAGGCTTGGTTACATTCAGCACAAATCCGGAATATGGAGAGTCTATAAAGTCATTCGGGATTCAAGTATTGAAGAAAAATATAACAGAGGCTAATATGGAGACACTTTCTGTTATTGCTTACTTGGGACCGACGACTAAAGCTGTTGTCGATAATGTGAGAGGAGTAAATTCCGACGGGTCTATTCAAAATCTTTTAAAAAATGAACTTATATATGAAGTTGGACGATTAAAAGCACCTGGAAAACCGTTTGTATATAAAGTGACCGATAAATTTTTAATGACTTTTAATATTGATAGTCTAGATGATTTGCCGCCTTTGATGGACAGAGACGAGATAAAAGAAAAACTCAAATTTACTGAAATAAAAGATGAAGATATAGATTTTATAATGGATACGGAAGAGGATGAATAAATTTTAAGGGGAGATTTATATGGGTGAAATGAGAATAAATAAATACATTGCTGCATGTGGATTCGCATCGAGAAGAAAAGCTGATGAACTCGTGCTTAATGGACTTGTCGCTGTTAATGGCGAGGTGATTAATGAGCCGGGTTATATGGTTGATATTGAAAATGATGCTGTAAAAGTTAAAAATAAACTATTAAAAATTCAAAACGCAGACTTATATTATGTTTTAAACAAGCCATTAAATTATTTATCTTCTAATAAAGATCCTCATTCTAAAAATTTAGCTAGGAATTTGATTCATTATAAAGGACATTTATTTAATGTTGGTCGTTTGGACAGTGATACTTCCGGGCTTTTAATTTATACAAATGATGGAGATTTTGCAAATATTATGACACATCCATCGTACAATATTAAAAAAAGATATGAGGTAAGTATAAACGGATATTTAAAAGATGATACAAAAGATTCAATCGAACAAGGTGTATTATTGGACGATGGAAAAACTAAAAAATGTAAAATAGAAATAAAGAAAAGGACATCAAACTCAACAAGACTTCATATAATTATTTCGGAAGGTAAAAATAGACAGATAAGAAGGATGTTTGAAAAAGTTGGTTTTGCTGTTACAGAATTAAAAAGGCTTACTCATGGTAGAATATCTTTGGATGGTGTGAGAGAAGGCCAATATAGAGTGTTTACAAAAGATGAGATTTTATATGTAAATGAATTAAAACAAAAATATTTATAGGTGGTTTATGCAAAATAATAATTTAGAAAAAATAATAGATATTCATTATTCGAAATTAAGTAGAATGCAAAGAAGAATAGCTGATTTTCTTCTAAATTCTTCAGATATTCCTCTTGATATGACAGGAAAGCATCTTTCAAAAACACTGAATATAAGTGAGTCCACAGTTGTTAGATTTGCTCAAACTATCGGACTTACAGGTTATCCTGAATTGGTTCTTTTAATAAATGAATATATAAAAAGCACAAGAACATCTATCGAAAGGCTTTCTTTAAATAATGAAGAAAGAAAGCTTGATGGGAATTTGATTTCAATTGATGAGGAAATTGCGGCACTTAGAAAAGTTAGGGAGCATGTAACAAATGAAGAAATCAATCGAGTATCAACAGAACTAAACAATGCTAATAGGATATTTATATTGGGGTGTCGTACGTCACATTATCTTGCTTCTTATTTCAATTTTTATTTAAGTTTGATAAAAAACAATGTTTATATTTTAGGAGAGAAAGAAACAACAATTATCGAAGAATTGGTTGATATAAATGAAAATGATATAGTTTTTACAATAAGTTTCCCAAGATATACGCGTGCACTAAATGATATTTTTAAATTTGTTAGCTCTAAAGGAGCAAAACTTATTTTGCTTACGGATAGCGAGAATAATCCGTTGGTGAAGTTTTCGGATATAAATTTAATAGTGCAAAATAATATTTTATTTTTTGTGGACTCGCTTGTTGTGCCGATGGCTATTATTAATTCAATAATTATTGATTTAAGTCTGAAAAATAAACAAAAGACTATAAATTCTCTTACAAATATGGAATTTATATGGAAGACCTATAATATATTTGAAAGCAGTAAAGAAAATGAATGAGTATAAAAATATTATAATTGGAGCGGGAGCGGCAGGACTATTTTTATCTGCACTATTAAATAATGCGGACACTCTTGTTCTTGAAAAGAATCAATATCCAGGTAAAAAACTTAATATAACGGGTAAAGGCAGATGCAATATTACAAACGCATGTTCTAAAGAAGATTTGTTTGGAGAAATTTTCACGAATCAAAAATTTCTTTATTCTGCTATTAATGATTTTGATAATAACAGAACCGTTGATTTTTTTAATAATAGAAATTTAAAAACAAAGGTTGAAAGGGGAGGCAGAATTTTCCCTTTAAGCGATAGGGCAAGAGACGTTACAGATTGTCTTTATAAAAACAATACTTGTACTTTTAAATTTAATGAGCGTGTAAAAAATATAGAAAAATCAGAAGAAAAGTTTATAATATTAACAGATGATAACAAATATGTTTGCAATAATCTCGTAGTTGCAACAGGAGGATTAAGCTATCCGACAACAGGCTCAACCGGTGATGGATATAAGTTTTTAGAATCATTTGGTCACACAATTATAGAACCTAGACCTGCACTTGTCGGAATTGAAACGGACTCAAAATATAAAGAAGTGTTTATGGGGATATCTTTAAAAAATATTGAATTTAAATTAATTCGAAACAAAAAAGAGATTAAATCCGAATTTGGAGAAGCCTTATTTACACACTATGGTTTAAGCGGACCTACTATACTTAGACTAAGCCCTTTTATTAAAAAAGGGGATATTTTAAGTCTTGATTTAAAACCTGCACTTACTGATGAAAAGTTAAATATGCGAATTCAAAGAGATTTGGATGAAGCCGGCAACAAAATGATAAAAAACTCTTTGAATCATCTTTTACTTTCTAATATGATTGCTCCTATCCTTGAACTTTCTGATATAGATATGGAGAAAAATTCAAATATTATAAATAAAGAGGAAAGACAAAGACTTTCTAATATTATAAAAAATATGCATTTTAAGGTTGTTGCAAGAAGACCACTTGATGAAGCGATAATAACTGATGGTGGTGTAAAAGTTTCCGAGATAAATCCAAAGAATATGGAATCTAAATTAGTGGATAGATTATTTGTTATTGGTGAAGTTTTGGACGTTGCTGCAAATACAGGCGGCTACAACTTGCAAATTGCATTCAGCACAGCATACAAGGCATACTTATATTTGGAGGATTAGCATGATTGCGATAAGAGGCGCTATAACGATTGAAAACGATACAAAAGAAGAGGTTTTTAAAGCTTCAAAAGAGTTGATTGAAGAAATAATTAAAAGAAATTCTCTCAATGAAAGTGATATTATTTCAATAATAACCACATGCACAAAAGATATAAGGTCGGCATACCCTGGTCCCGGAATACGAGACGCAAAGATTGATGTTCCTATTCTTTCTATGCAGGAAATGGATGTGGATGGTTCACTTAAATTATGTATAAGATATATACTACATGTGGACAAGTGTATTGTTCCTAAACATGTATACCTAAAAAAAGCAGTTGGCCTCAGGCCGGATTATGAGGAGGATAATTAATATGATTATAACACTTGATGGACCTTCGGGTTCAGGTAAAAGTACATTGGCAAAAAGACTTGCAAAAGTGATGAATTTTACACATATTGACTCCGGATCTATTTACAGAACAATAGCTTATTATTTTTTGACAAATGATATTTCGGTGGAGGATTATGAGAAGAGTTTGGATAATATAAACATAAGTTATGTAAAAAATGGAGTTACACTTAATGGGAAGAGATTAAAGTTTGAAATCAGAACTATTGAAGTTACTGAGCTCAGTAGTAAAATCGCAACTTATCCTTTTATTAGAAATTATGTTGATGAAATAATTAAAAAAATTGCAAAAAGGACATCGGTTGTTGTTGATGGAAGAGATATCGGTAGCAGCGTTTTACCAAATGCTGATTATAAATTTTATATTGAGGCAGATATTAAAAAAAGAGCAGCCAGAAGAATTCTTCAAATAAAAAGAAAAAATCCTGAGTCTGATATTGCTGTCTCAGAAGTGAGAGATGATTTAAAAGTAAGGGATGACAGAGATAAGAATAGAGAGTATAGCCCTTTATGTGTTCCTGAAAATGCTATAATAATTGATACTACAAACGACTCTGTGAAAGAATCACTTCAAAAAATCACAAGAATTATTAGGGGACTTGAATAAATGAAAGCAATAGTTTGGCTTGTTAAAACTTTTGTTAATATTTTTTTTAGAATTAAATTTCATGACATTGATAAAATTCCGACAGATGGTAGAGTTATAATTTGCCCAAATCACAAATCAAATTGGGACTCGGTTCTTTTATATTTGAATTTTCCGAGACACATACATTTTTTGGCAAAAAAGGAATTGTTTAAAAACAAATTACTTGCAAAGATTTTATATTCGCAAGATGTAATACCTGTGGATAGAAAAAAGCCAAGTCTTAAAACTATAAAACAATGTATAGAAGTTTTGGAAAACGATGAAGTACTTGGCATTTTCCCACAAGGAACAAGGCTTGCCGAGCTGAAGGAAAGCGATGTCAAAAGTGGGGTGGCTCTAATTGCTTTTAAAGCGAACTCAAATGTAATTCCGGTTAAAATTGTTTCAACTTATAAAGCATTTTCTAAAGTTGATATTTATTTTGGTGACGAAATTGAACCGCGAGTCGACGAAAATCTTTCTCAAAAAGAAAACTATGAATTGTGGAGTAAAGAAATTATAAAACAGATCAAGGAGCTTGGCTAATGAAAGTTGTTGTAGCTAATGAACTTGGTTTTTGTTTTGGTGTAAAAAGAGCATACGATTTGGCAATTTCAAATGCATCTTCTACAACAGCAATAATAGGTCAACTTGTTCATAATCAGGATGTACAAAACAATCTGTACGAGCACGGAATAAAAGAGTTTGAGGCGAAAGGCAATTTTGATAAAATCATTTTAAGAAGTCATGGGACAATAAAAAAAGAAAAAGAAGAATTATTGAAAAGTTATGAACTTATTGACACAACTTGTCCAATTCTATTAAATATTTATAATAAAATGATTGAGAAAGAAGAGGAAGGTTATACAAATATTATTTTTGGAGATCCTAATCATCCGGAAGTTATTGCTACAAAATCTCAAGTAAAAAGTTGTATTGTTGTAAATTCGCCTGAAGAGATTCAGAATTTAAAGGATAATTTATATTTTGTTACAATGCAAACAACTCTTAATTATCAAAAAGCAGATTTATTAACTAAGACTATTTGTGACAAATTCGGCAACAATGTTAAAGTTTTTAATTCTATTTGCGGTGCATCTTCTAAGCGAAGAAAGAGTTTAATAGATCTAACAAAAGAAGTTGAAGCTATTATTATATTTGGTTCAAAGAATTCAAACAACACTAAGGAATTATGTAATATATTAAAAGAAAAAAATTTTCCATATTATTTTGCAAATGATGTTTTTTCCCTTGATTTATCTTCAATTTCAATGTATAATAGTATTGGAATCTCAGCTGGAGCATCTACTCCGGACTGGATTATTAAGGAGGCTGTTAGAGTGTTAAACGACATTAATAACAAAGATAGTATTGATCTCGGTGAGAACAATGTAGCTTCGGATAAGATAGTTGCAAACAATGACCCAATAGAGAATCATGAATCTAATAAAACAGATGCAAGTATTCCATCTAAAGACACAGTAACAGATTCTTTTAACCACAATGATAAAGGAGAGTCAACTATGATTAACGAAAACGAAAAAGTTTCAACCGAAACAACAGAAAATGCGTCTAACAATGCAGTCAACGAACAAGACCATGCCGAAATGATGGCAAAGATTGATGATACATTCACACGTATCAAAAGAGGACAAATTGTCCAAGGCACTGTACTTTACGTAACCGAAAGTCAAATTATGGTTAATATTAACTATAGATCTGACGGAATTATTGACAGAGATGAACTACCAACAGATCTAACCGATCCAAGAACAGAATACAAGGCTGGAGACCAAATCGATGTTTATATTGTTAAGGTCGATGATGGAGAAGGCAATGTAGTATTGAGCCTTAGAAGAATCAAAGATGTTCAAGCTTGGAATGAGTTAGAGGAAAAGTTTGAAGCAAAAGAGCCAATTGAAGTTTTTGTAAAAGAACAAACAAAAGGCGGATTAATCGTTGAGTATAAGGGTGCGCGTGCATTTATGCCTGCAAGCCATTCTTTTGATAGATTTAGAAGAGATTTATCAAGTCTTGTTGGTGAGACTGTAAAAGTTGAAATTATAGATTTTGATAAATCTAAGAGACGTTGTGTTGTTTCAAGAAGAGAATTAGAAAAAGCTAGAATTCAAAAAGAACAAGATGAATTTTGGTCAGGTGTAGAAGAAGGACAACTTAGAAAAGGTAAAGTTATGCGTTTGACTAACTTTGGTGCTTTTGTAGACCTTGGAGGAGTTGACGGATTAATTCACATAACTGATTTAGCTTGGAACAGAGTAAGAGATCCAAAAGAAGTTTTGAGCGTTGGTGATGAAGTTGAAGTTTTAGTATTAGGCTTCGATAGAGAAAAGAATCGTATTTCTTTAGGACTAAAACAAACAACTGAAGATCCATGGGAAGTATTTAAGAACAATAACAAAGTCGGCGATGTTGTAAAAGGAACTGTTGTTTCTATGCCGGAATTTGGTGCTTTCGTAAGATTAGGTGAAGGAATTGATGGACTTATTCACATTTCACAAATCTGCAGAGAACACATTGAAAAACCTTCTGATATTTTAAATATTGGTCAAGAAGTTGAAGCAAAGATTACAGATATCAAAGACAATCAAAAGATTTCATTGAGTATTCGTGCTTTAACAGAACCTGAAGAAGAAAAACGTGAAAGAAAGCCAAGAAGAGAAAGAGCTCCTAGAAAGACAGCAAATGAAAACAAAAAAGAAGAAAAAGCTGATTCAAATCCTATCGACAATCCATTGATTGATAGTGAAATTCTTGGAGAATTAAAGAAAATGGCTTTAAATTTAGATGATAATACATCAGAAGGCGAAGCTGCTCAAAATAGCGAAGAATAATTTTAAACGAAGTTAATAAAATAAATAGCTGCCTTTTTGGCAGCTTTATTATTATTTAAGGGTGATATTATATTGAAAGAGAAGTATATTATAAAAACATATGGCTGTCAGATGAATGAACATGATTCTGAAATTTTAAAATATGATTTGGAAGAAATGGGTTATGAGCCTACTGAAGAAGTTGATGAAGCCAAAATTATTATTTTTAATACTTGTGCAATAAGAAAAAATGCAGAAAATAAAGTTTATGGTAATTTGGGATGGCTCAAAGGCAATGAAAAATATGATGAAAAAATTATTTGCATTTGTGGCTGTATGATGCAGTCTGAAGAAATTAGAAATGAGATTATATCTAAATTTAAAAACGTAAAGATTATATTTGGAACAAATAATATAGATAATTTTAGAAGTTTACTTGAGAGGCATCTTTCAACCGGAGAACGAATTGTCGAAGTTCTTGAAAAAAATGAATATACAGACAAAACTTTTGATGCAATAAGACCTTTTAAATACAAGTCATTTGTAAATATTACTTATGGATGCAATAATTTTTGCACATATTGCATCGTGCCTTATACAAGAGGAAGAGAGACTTCTAGGACTGTAGAAGATATAGTTGATGAGGTCAAGTTTTTGGTTCAAGACGGAGTTAAGGAAATAATGCTTCTTGGGCAAAATGTAAATTCTTTTGGTAAGACTTTGACGCCTAGAAGAAGTTTTACCGAGCTTCTTGTCGAACTTAATAAGATTAGAGATTTAAAGAGAATAAGGTTTATGACTCCGCATCCGAGAGATATAACTGATGATTTTTTGGAGCTTTATGGAAAACTTGACAAGCTCATGCCTCAGCTTCATCTTCCGATTCAATCAGGCTCGGATAAAGTTTTAAAGGATATGAACAGGCATTATGATATTGAAAAGTATATGTATATTGTCGACAAGGTAAAACAGACTCGACCAGACATTTCGCTTTCAACAGATATTATTGTCGGATACCCGACAGAGACGGAAGAAGATTTCGAAAAGACTTTGGATATCGTCAAAAAAGTTAGGTATGACAGTGCATTTACATTTATTTTCAGCCCAAGACCAAACACACCAGCGGCGAAGCTTAAAGAAATAGATGATAGTATTCTGAAAGATAGATTCAATCGATTGACCGATTTAATGAATAGCATTCAGCTGGAAAATCACGAAGGTACAATTGGAAATCGATATGAGGTTTTGGTTGAATCATATAATGAAACTGAGCACACACTCGAGGGAAGAAATCCTTATGGACGTCTTGTCGTTTTTGAAGGAGATAGGGAAGATATCGGAAAAATTGTTGAGGTTGAAATAGAGAAGATTAATACTTTTACAAGTTTTGGACGGATGGTTTAATGAGTTTATTTGAAAGCATAGACAAAGAAAAGTTAACGCCAATGATGAGGCAATACGCATCCATAAAAGATCAGGCATTGGATTCTATTTTGATGTATAGAATCGGTGATTTTTATGAGATGTTTTTTGACGATGCAATAGAAGCCTCGAGAGTGCTGGGTCTTGCTCTCACAGGAAGAGACTGCGGTCTCGATGAGAGAGCTCCGATGTGTGGAGTACCGCACCATGCATCTCTTACTTATGTAAAAAAATTAATAGAAAATAATTACAAGGTCGCAATTTGCGAGCAATTGGAAGAGCCGGGGCAAGGGAAGGCACTTGTCGAAAGAGGAATAATAAAAATTTATACTCCTGGCACCATAATAGATACGGAGTATTTATCTGATGATGACAACAATTTTTTGGCGTCAATTTATGTAGACGAAAATATTTCAATTGCATATGCTGATATTTCGACAGGGGAACTTTATGTTTCAAATGATTTTGTGTTTGATTCTTTTAAGAGCATTTATGATGAGGTTATGAGGATACATCCGAAAGAAATAATTGTAAATGACGTTAAACTATATTCCAAATTTAAAGAGCTCGGTTATTATACAGTTCTTAAAAATGAAGTGCCGAATTTTGAAGAAATAAAAGAAAAGATTTCAGAATTTACTGGAATAGATATTAATGCACAAAAAAATATTGTAAATTTAAGATTTTCTATTTTAAATTTGTTTAAATATTTATTTGAAAATAAAAATATAAATTTAAAACATATAGATAGTATTATTTCATATGATATTTCAAAATATCTTGAGCTCGACGAGAGTGCTATAAGAAATCTTGAGCTTTCAAAAAACATTACCGATAACACTAAGAAGGGAAGTCTACTTTCGATTTTGGACAAGACTATAACATCGAAAGGTGCAAGAAGACTCAAGGCTATTATTGAAAGACCGTTAAAAGATATTCGCGAGATATCTTATAGACAAAATGTTGTGGAAGTTTTTTACAACAATCCTATTGAAGCGGAAACTATTAAAAATTTATTATCTAATACTTTTGACATAGAAAGAATTGCGTCAAAGATTTCTGAAAGATCCGCTTCTCCGCAGGATTTATTGAATCTAAAAGAAACACTTCGAATAATTCCGCTCATTAAAGATGAAGTCTCTGCACTTGGTTCAGATGCAATGAAAAGACTTTCAGACCTGGATGAGCACAAAGAGATTTATAAGAAACTTCAAGATGCAATAGCTGATGAACCGTCGATGTCAATAAATGACGGTTATGTTATTAGACACGGATACAACAGTGAGCTCGACGAAATAAGAGACGACAAGACCGAAATTACCGATAAACTTATAAATTATGAAAATGAGCTAAGAGCAAAGACGGATATAAAAACTTTAAGGATTAAATACAATAAACTTGCCGGCTATTATATTGAGGTCTCAAAGGGACAAGCGGACAAGGTTTCTGATGAGTTTGAAAGAACTCAAACTTTAAAGAATGCAGAAAGATATAAGACGAAAAAGCTTAGAGAGATTGAGTACAATGTATTAAATTCTTCAAGTATTGCACTTGCACTAGAAAAAAATATATATTTTGAGATGTTGGATTCATTTATGGAGTTCATTCCATCTTTAAAGAAGCTTGCATTTGATCTCGCTGAAATTGACGTCTATATTGCTCTTAGTACGGTTGCAAGAGAGAATAGGTATATCAGACCGAAGTTTAACACAGAGTCTAGAATAGAGCTTGTAAATGCCAGACACCCGGTTATAGAAATGATGAATGGGTTGGAAGAGTTTATACCAAACGACGTGAACTTAAATTCGCTCGACAGAGTTGCGATAATAACAGGTCCTAACATGAGTGGTAAGTCCACATATATGAGAATGGTTGCCATAATACAAATAATGGCACAAATCGGATCGTTTATTCCTGCGGATTCAGGCGATTTGAGTGTTGTGGATAAAATATTTACAAGAATAGGAGCAAGTGATTCGCTATATTCCGGAAAGTCTACATTTATGGTTGAAATGAGCGAAGTAAGCTATATTTTGAAGAATGCTACAAAAAATTCACTTATAATTTTGGATGAAGTCGGCAGAGGCACAAGCACATTTGACGGAATGGCGATTGCAAAAGCGGTTGTTTTATATATAACTGATAGAGTTAAAGCTTTTACTTTGTTTTCAACTCACTATCAAGAATTGTCCAATTTGGAATCGCTTTCAAACATAATTTTCAATCTTACTCTTACAATTAAAGAAGAAGGAAACGATATAATGTTTTTGAGGAAAGTTACACCGGGCATAACATCAAAGAGTTATGGTATCCATGTTGCAAAACTTGCAGGACTGCCGGATGAAGTTATTTCAAAAGCAAGAAAATTCCAGAAAGATGCGGAAATTAATTATAGAAATGGAAGACAAGTTGATTTCTTAAACAACAGTTACGAGGAAGAAACGGTTGGAGTTGACAATCAATTGAGGGATTATATTTTGAGTCTTGATATAAATTCGATGACACCGATTGATGCTATGATGGAAATAAACAATATTATTAAAAAAGCGAAGGAATAATATGAAAAAAATTATAAAACTCGACAATAAGACAATTGAAAATATTGCGGCGGGTGAGATTATAAACAGACCTGTTTCAATCATTAAAGAATTGGTTGAGAACTCCATTGACGCCGGTGCAACGGATATTGTGGTTGAAATAAAAAGAGGTGGAAAGGACTATATCAGAGTTACAGACAATGGTTCTGGGATTTTTGATGAGGATTTGCCTAATGTTTTTAAGAAGCATTTCACTTCAAAAATTACAAACTTCGAAGATTTGTTCTCGCTCGATACAAGAGGATTCAGGGGTGAGGCATTAAATTCTATTCAAAATGTTTCGGAAGTTTCGCTTTCCACAAAGACGCATGAAGAAAATGTTGGTCTTAATATAAAATATTCTTTCGGGGAATTTGTTTCAAAAGGGGAGGCTGTAACGAACTATGGAACTACTATTGAGTCTTCGAATCTTTTTAAAAATATGCCGGTGAGACGCGACTTTCTTGCGTCGGACAGAACTGAAGAAAATCAAATAATATCTCTTATAGAAACCATGGCAGTCGCTTATTACAGCACATCCTTTAGACTTATTTCAAATGGTAGAACGGTGATTAATACAAGTGGTTCAGGTAATCTTAAAACGACGATTTTGGAAGTTTATGATTTAAACACTGCTACAAAGACAATTGAGATCGATAAAACATTTGACGATTATAAAGTCTATGGTCTTATTGGAAACAGTGACAATTCAACTGTAGGACAAAACAAATCTCTTTTGTTTGTAAATGGCAGAATTACAGAGAGTAAAGAGCTCGAGAAATTAATAGACGGTATTTATTATGGAATAATTCCCAAAAACAGAAGACCTGTTTACTTTATTTTTCTAACAGTGCCAAAAAATTCAGTTGATGTCAATATTCATCCTTCGAAAAAATTTGTTAAGTTTAATGATTTTGATAAGGTTAAATATTTAGTTGAAAGTTCAATTTATGAAGTTTTAAAATCAAATAAAGACGTTGTGAGTGCTTCAAGTGAAGAAAGCATTTCTTTTACTGTGGAAGACGAAGAAGTTAATGATGAAGAAATATCTTTTGAGAATCAGCAAATGGATGATGCTGAAGATTCAGTCAAAAATTCGCCTCAAAATATAAAGAGCAGCTTAAATATGGATTATTATAATATTGAGACTGCTGCTGATGATGGAAATGATTATAAATTTGAAACAGATAATGATTCAGATGAAATTATAGATTCTGATTTTCAGTTTGAAATCCCTAATATGGTTGTTAAAAAAGAAGAAGTTATCAAAAATACAGAGACGAGTATTGAAACTTTGCTTCCAATTGATGGAATGTGGAATTTTAATATTCCACTTGGAATAGTTTTTAATAATTACTTTTTGATTGAAAATAAACCTAAAAACTGTATGATTGTAGTGAATATAAAAAATGCAATTGAGAGATCTTTGTATGATAAAATAAATTCTGACTATGCAAATAAATCCGTTGGAACGCAAACTGTTTTAGAGCCATTTGTTTATAACTATGATCGCGGAACATTGGAAAAAATTGAAGGAAATATTGAGATTTTGAGTGAATTGGGTTTCGATATTTCAATTATGGGCGAGAATACAGTTGTATTGCATGGAGTGCCATCTCTCATAAGTGATAAATTTATAAAAAGCAATTTTGATGATTTGGTGTACACGATAGAAGGTGGAAATAATCATAAAAATATTACAGAAAAGTCGCTTATTTCTAGTCTAAGTAAAATTGCATCTAACAGTTCTAGACTTACGAATGTTAATGAAATTAAACAGATTTTATATGATGTTTTAAATTCGAAGAACTCTTTAACATCTCCGCAAGGGAAAAATATTTTCACAATCGTCGATGAAGCGAGATTTATTGAGAGGCTATTACATGAATAAGCCACATATAATTATTATTGCAGGACCGACAGCTGTCGGCAAAACAAAGACATCTATTGAAATTGCAAAAGCACTTAATACTGAAATTATTTCAGCAGATTCGATTCAAATTTATAGAGGTTGTGATATTGGAAGTGCGAAAGTTACCACTGAAGAGATGCAAGGAATCAAGCATCATTTGATTGACATTAAAGAGCCTTACGAAAACTATAGCGTTAAAGAATATAGAGAAGATGCATTTAATATAATAAATGAATTACATGCGGAAAATAAAATTCCGATTGTCTGTGGCGGAACCGGTTTTTATATAAATTCATTGATTTATGATATGAATCTAGACGACAACAGTCAAGACGATTTTGTGCGTGAAAAAATTTATGAAATTTATGAAGAAAAAGGCATAGATTATATTAGAGATGCACTTTTTTATATCGATAAAAAATCTTTTGATAGAATAAACGTAAATGATACTAAAAGAAATATAAGGGCTATTGAGTATTTTATTTGTACCGGAAATAAATTTTCAGATACTTTCAATTCAATAAGAGAAATTAATAATAATATAACTTTCAGCTATTACGCCCTTGAAATGCAAAGAGATTTATTATACGATAGAATAAATAAAAGAGTAGATTTAATGCTTGAGGAAGGATTGATTGACGAAGTTAAGAACCTTATGAGTAATGGCATTACAAAAGACAATCAATCTATGCAGGCGATTGGATATAAAGAAATCATAAAATATCTTGAAGGTGAGTGGGATTATGGTTTTGCAATTGATAAACTCAAGCAATTTTCAAGAAACTATGCAAAAAGACAACTGACATGGTTTAGAAACGATTCAAATGTAAAAATGATAGATGTAAATGAATTTAACAATGTTTCAGAAGTAGTAAAATTCATTGAAAGCGAGGAGAAAAATGAGGGATTTTTATAATTATTATAATATAAATAAAGATATTGTTGACGAAATTGAGCTTGCGGAGACTAAAATAACAACTAAATTTACAGAAGTTGATAAAATAGTTTTTCACAATCAAAAGAAAGTTTTGATGGCAATGCAAGCCGTCAATCTCGGTTCGGGAGACTTTTTTTGGCCTACAGGTTATGGATATGCAGACCCTGGTAGAGATAAAACCGAATCGATATATAGTAAAGTATTTAACACCGAGGATGCGCTTGTAAGACCATCTATTGCGTCAGGGACACATGCGATTTATCTTGGACTTGATTCTGTTTTAAATGCAGGAGACGAGCTATTATATATTTCCGGTATTCCGTATGATACAATGCAAAAATCGTTAGGATATGTAGGAAATGAAAAAAACAATCTAAAATCAAAAGGTATCAGTGTAAAATATGTACCGCTTGATGAGAATAATCAATTTGATAAAAAAGCGATTTCAGATGCTATAAACGATAAAACAAAAGTTGTTGCCATACAAAGATCCACCGGTTATTCACTAAGAAGAGCTTTTAATATTAATGAAATAGGAGAAATTATTAAGTTTGTTAAGGATTACAAAAAAGACGTTATTGTTTTTGTAGATAATTGCTATGGCGAGTTTACCGAATATGATGAACCTACAGACGTCGGTGCTGATCTAATGGCAGGAAGCTTAATTAAAAATCCGGGGGCAGGAATTGCCTTTTCAGGCGGATATTTGGTTGGTAAAAAAGACCTCATCGAGTGTGCTGCGAATAATTTGACAGCACCGGGAATAGGGAAGGAAGTAGGCCTTACTTTCGGCACCACCAGATTTACCCTTCAAGGACTTTTCCTTGCACCGCACGTAGTTGGACAAGCAATGAAGGGTGCATATCTCATTGCACACGTAATGAAGGACAGAGGTTATAAAATAATTCCGGAAGAAACATTTCCAAAGAGCGACATTGTACAAACGATTATATTTGAAGATAAAGAAGCACTCAAACAATTTACAATCGGTGTTCAACAAGCCGGAGCTGTGGATTCGTATGCGATTCCTACCGCTTGGGACATGCCGGGCTATGAAGACCAAGTTATTATGGCGGCACCAGGATTTGTCGAAGGCTCAAGCATTGAAATAAGTTGTGATGCGCCTATGAGAGAGCCATATGCCGCATATTATCAAGGTGGAATAACATATGAGCATGCAAAGATTGCGCTGATGTTCGGGCTTAGAAATTTAGATAAAAAATAATTGTAATTATTTTAACAATAATAAATAAAAAAGGTGAAGAACAGAAAAATCAAAATGACTTTTCTATTTTTCTTCATCTTTTAGATTGAAGTTACTGAGAGGATTGCTTTCAGTAGCTTTTTTTATGATTTCATTGTCAAGGTGTGTATAGATTTGAGTTGTAGCAACATTTGAATGTCCCAAAACTTCTTTCAGCGTTAAAATATCAACATCGCCATATTTATACATCAAAGTTGCTGCGGTATGTCTTAGTTTATGAACGGTATAATCGCTCGATAAACCGGCTTCTTTGACGCGTTTTTCAATCATATGTTGCACTGCACGATTTGAAATTCGATTGTTTTGTTGACTTAAAAAAAGTGCTTTTTTATCTTTATCATTAATAAGACTCTCAGCAGGCCTTATGGTCAAATAGTCATTTATTGCAGCGATAGTTGACTCATTTAAAAAGATAATACGCTCTTTATTTCCTTTACCGACAACAGATGCACTGTTGTCCTCGTGAATGGAATCGACATCAAGGCTTACAAGCTCCGATAAACGAAGTCCGCAGTTTAAAAAGACCATCATGATGGCAAAGTCTCTTTTTTTTAGGAAAATATTTTTCTCTGTCTCAACGGTCTCTAAAAGCTTTGTAGCATCGTTTAGAGTAAGATATATAGGTAGACGCTTATCAAGCTTAGGGTATTCGAGCTCATAAGAAGGATTATTTGAAACAACTTTAATCTTTTCATATAGATACTTATAGAAAGCTCTGATGCTTGCAACTTTTCTAAATTTTGCCGCAGAGCCGTTTGAATCAACTCTGTCTTTAAAAGCGATATAGGCATACATATCCTGAAGCGTAATGCTGTCGAGATATTTGGCATCGATTGATTCGATATTTATCTCATGAAAAGAGATGTCTTTTAAATTTTCTTTTCTAAGTCTAATGAATTTTAAAAAGCTTACCAAGTCATAAGAATATTCTTTAACGGTATTTTTGCTATGGCTTTTTACACTCGATAAATAGTCTAAAAAGTCCGATAAAATAAGTGGTAGACCTGTTTCCACACTAACTCCCCCTCTTTGTCACAAAATAGTTATTTTGTGACATATTTTATATTTCTATTATACCCCTACTCCAAATAAATGTCAAGCATAAATTTAAAATAGTTACTATAAAATATAATTAAAATTTTGAGCGTTTAGACAAAATATCTAAAACGTTAATCTAAAATTCTAATCAAAGCCAAAATAAATTCTATTATAATTAAATTTTATCGCATACTATTCATAAACAAAATTTAATATACATATTTTTTGATCATTATATTTATATAACAATTTTGACACCGATTTCATCTACAAATTTTGTGTTTATTTACACTAAGATATTAATAGTTATATATAAAATCATTAAATAGGACCTACCCTATTAAAAATTATCATTACAGAGCTAGTTTGTTTTTATAACATATGCATGAAAACAATATAGATATATATAGTTTAGATAATATATATAACACTTCATATAAAATAAATAATCTTAAATTTTTATTTATTGTTGAAATTATAAATTTAAAGATTTTGAGAAAAAATTTCTTCTTATATATAAATCAAATATTATATATGTAAGTATTTAATGCTTCTATTTAATATTATAAGAATTATGATTAATTATAAATGATTTTATGATAAATTCCTATAATTTTAAAATTATATTCATATAATAAATATTAAACTCAAATTAATATTGCTTTTGATCTATCTTAATTTAATTTTATGTATAAAAATAGTGCCTATAATGGGCACTATTTTGCTAAATGAGATTTTCTAACCTCTTTAATTACATTTACTTTTATTTGACCAGGATATTGCATTTCTTCTTCAATTCTCTTAGCAATATCGTGTGCCATAACTGTCATTTCATCATCAGAAACTTTATCAGGTTTAACCAAAATTCTTACTTCACGTCCTGCTTGAACTGCATAAGTTTTTTCGATACCGTCAAATGAGTTTGCAATCTCTTCAAGTTTTTCTAGACGTTTGATATAACTTTCTAGAGTTTCACGTCTTGCACCAGGTCTTGCCGCACTTATAGCGTCAGCAGCTTGCACAAGGAATGCTTCAACTGATTGAGGTTCAACATCGTTGTGGTGAGCCTCTATACAATGTATAACCTCTTTACTTATCTTGTAACGTTTAGCAAGATTAACTCCAAGTTCTACGTGAGTTCCTTCGAATTCTCTATCGATACCCTTTCCGATATCATGAAGCAACCCGCCCATTTTTGCAACTCTTACATTGGCTCCAATTTTTTCTGCCATCATACCGGCAAGGTGTGAAACCTCTATTGAGTGGTCGAGTACATTTTGGCCATAACTTGTTCTATATTTGAGTCGTCCCAAATACTTTTGAAGTTCCGGATTAATACCATGTAATCCAGTTTCAATAACAGCATTATTACCGGCTTCAGTAATAATCTTGTTAACATCTTCTTTTGCCTTTTCAACAGTTTCTTCAATTCGTGCAGGTTGAATCCTTCCATCTTGAATAAGTCTGGTTAGAGAAAGTCTTGCAACTTCTCTCCTTATTGGGTCAAAACTTGAAAGTACAACAGCTTCCGGTGTATCATCAATAATTAAATCAACACCTGTAAGGCTTTCTAGAACTTTTATATTCCTTCCTTCCCTACCTATAATTCTACCTTTCATATCATCATTCGGCAAATCGACAACTGTGACTGTTGTTTCATTAACATAGTCAGATGCGACTCTTTGAATGACAGAAGATATAATTTCTCTTGCTGTTTCATCACTGGAATCCTTGATTTTGTCTTCCATTTGTCTTATACGAATAGCCGTTTCTTGTGTCATTTCATGATCAAGATCGGCGATAAGAATATTCTTTGCTTCCTCACGAGTAAGACCTGAGATTTCTTCAAGTTTTTGTTCTTGTGATTTAACCAATTCATCTGCACGCAAATTTTTATCTTCGATATCTTTAATCTTTTGATTTAGCTTATCTTCCTTTTTTTGTAAATTGTCAATTTTTCTGTCCAGGGTTTCTTCGCGACTTATAAGTCTTTTCTCTGTACTTTGGAATTCTCTTCGTCTATCTTTAGATTCTAGTTCGAGTTCATCTTTAGATTTTTGAATTTCTTCTTTAGCATTTAAGATTAATTCTTTCTTTTCCGCTTCCCCATCTTTTCTTGCATCTTCAAGAATTCTACGTGCTTCTTCTTCAGCAGAACCGATGGCTTTTTCGGAAACTTTTTTTCGCAATAAATAACCTACAAAAATACCGCAACCTAAGGAAAATATGAAAATCAGAAAATAATAAACAATTGGCATTTATTTTCTCCTTTCTATTTAGTTGTTTAGGTCCTATATCTATTGTAACGCTTTTTTAATTAAAAGTCAATTTAAAAATGGGCTTTTTAAATAAATTTTATACAAAATTTTTATAACTATTATTGAATTTCAAATTCAATATTTTCATCTTCATCCAAATCAACTAATTCTTCTATTGAAGATTCTTCAATTACTCCGTTTTTGGTTTTTACAACCTTTGTAACGCCGTCAGTTTGATCAAGTTCAAAACAGCTGTCTCCTATTGCAGACAGATAGTCATCGTGAGTAACCATAATAATCTGTCTGTCGTATTCATCTGAAAAACCTTTAAGATATAGACCTACATTAGGTATATATTCTTTGGAAACATATTTTGCAGGCTCATCAAGAATAATGGGTCCTAGGATACCATTTCGTGTAAGAATTTCAGAAATTGACAGACGTAGCCCAAGACTAACAACGTCAACAATTCCCCCACCTCTTGAGTCTTCAGGCTTTGTAAGATTGTCAATATTTCCATTTTCATCTGTTACATAGAATTCCATACCGGTTGATTTCTGAGACATCTCATCTTTAATAATAAAACGTATATTTGTTTTAAAAACATATCTTAGACAAAGAGTGACTATATTTTCTATTATATTCTTAGATTGCTGTCTCGCATATTGAATTGCATGATTCAAAAGAAGAATTGTTTGTGTATAGAGTTCAATCGAGTTGTTCGCATCTGAGATTGTATTTTTAAGTTCGTCAATCTTTTTCTCAAGCATCTCTTTTTTTACTTCATCGCTTATAATCTTCTTATTTGTATCATCTATGAATTCTTTAATTTCATTAATTTGCATTGTTTTCTTCTATAAGTTTTTCACAGATTTGAAGCTTTTCTTCGATTTCTTTTGCAATATTATCGAGGTCAGCTTTTATTGTTTCAGGAGTTGAGCCTGCATTTATAATCTCTTTAATGATTTCTTCTTTTTGAGCTTTTAAACTGTCAAGAGTTCCCTGTGCCCTATCTCTTTTTTGAGATGCCTGATCAAGCTCTTTTTTTATTTGATTTGCTCGTTCTTCATAGTTCATTTGTGTATTCCTTTCTAATTTTTTCTATATGTTCTTCGGTTATCTTTGAACCGCACATTGGACAAATATTGCTTTTTTGTAACACTTCTAGATAAGAATTAAGCTTTTCATTTATTTCATTATCTAAATTATTTATAATATTTTGTGAATATTCAATATCTGAATTTTTTGAAAAAAGTGAGTTATATAGAGTATTATAGTCATTAAACTTTTCATCGAGATTTATTACGTAATTTAAATATTTTGACAAGTTTTCAATAAATAGAGGGTCTATATCCTTTTCTACTTCAGCTATAGTTCTTTCTATAGTAATTAGCCTATTATGAAGGTTTCGTAACAATTGAAATTTATTTAAAATATTTTGTGTATATTTTACAGTATCATATATCTTGTCTAAATTCTTAGATCCGGATATAATTTCTTCATTTCTCTTTTGCGACTCTTCTACCCTTTCAAGATCCTTATTAATATTTGTAAGCGTATTAAATCTTCTAATCAAAGAAACAACATTTTCGAACTTCGGATTTGCATCTTCTAAGAAGTTCGTATTATTAATAATTTTCATATTTGTTTCATATAATGCTTCGTTATTTCTTAGATTCATAAACTTGTTATAGTAGTCTGCACCTTTAATTAAAAGAGAGTTTAATTTATAGTATGTTTTATATGTTTCGTCAACAAAACTCAAGCTTTTAATTGTATTTTCTTCAGCTTTAATTCGCTCTATATTATTGTCCAACCTCTGATTTAAAACTGAAAGATTTTCATTCATTTTATTTTTTTGAATAAGTTCAGAATACAAATCTTTAACTTTTTCAAGATTTTGTTTTCTTTCGTCAAGATTATCATACTCTTTTATTTGCTCTTCAGAATTTTTCAAGGCTTCTTCGGAAGTATTTATATTTTTTCTAAAGTCTTTAATATTGGAATTTGCAATCTGAATTGCTCTGTCTATAATATTTACATTTGAAATTGCACCGATTGCCTTGGCTTTTTTAATGCTCGATTCAGATAGAAGAAACGCACCTTCGAGCTGTGTTTGATATGTTATAGATGATTCAATTTTATCTGCGATTTCAAACTTTCTAACTCCCGTAATCTCTTGAATTTCTTCGGGAACGGAGCTTCCGAAACCGGATAGTTTTTTCGGCTCATCAAAATCGGGATGATTTATATGATAGCCGTTGAACTTTTTATTTCGGATTCTCTTAACACTATAGCCGTCACTATATATCAGTTCAACTGAAGTGGAGGTTTCACCTGCTCTTATAAACGCTGTCCCTTGTGGTTCATTAAAAAACACCCATCCAAGTGCACGCAAAATTGCAGTTTTACCAACGTCTGAAGAGCCCAGAATCACATTTACGTGTTCATCGAGATTTAAAACTGTGTGTCTGTGAGATTGGAAATTTTTGATGATAATTGTGGATATTTTTCTATTATCAGTCGATTTGTTCATTTTGTGCCTCCGTGACGAGTTCGATTGCCTTGTTTCTTACTTCTTCATTCAGGCTTTCTGTTATATCAATTTTATTTAAAAGTTCCCTTATATCCATAATTCTATCAAAATCAATCTTTTCAATCTCATACTTTTGGAGTTCAAGTCTTTGATTTTCTTCCTTATCTCTTAAAATCGCTTTCCTATCGAGCACTTCTTCCCCAGGCTTAGCTGATTTTAAATAAAAATCTTCAATAGCAATATCTTTATTTTTTTCGAGCGTTATAATTGATACTTTCGGCTTTCTTTTAAGTTCAATTTCAGTAGCTGAAACCCTTGCCACAGAGCCGGGATTATAAAAATATTTATCATCGACTTTTTGTATTGAAAATCCGGTATGATAATGTCCGCAAATAGTCAAATCTGCTTTTGTATGTTTTATATCGTCGATTAATGTGTAAGAAATATTTTTAAACGGCTTGGTAAGAAGCATACCGTGAGCAAAAAGAATATCAAAATCGGCAAGCTTTTCCTTAACTATATATTTTTCTCTTCCAATATCCGTGTCTAAATCTCCATTGTAAGATGCGGAATGCAGAGCAACTGAAACATCGTCTATAGTGAACAATACAGGAGACGTGTCGCTCATAATAGATAGAAGTCCAAAGTCATCAAGAAGTGGTAAAGCGGTTCTATTTAAGCTTTCAACATTGTAAGCATATATGTCGTGATTACCGGGTACAAAAAATATAGGTCTTTTAAATGATTGCATTACTCTTACAAACCGTCTTATAGTTTGAATCGGAACGTCAGGCCTGTCAAGGAGATCCCCTCCATGAACGTAAAAATCAACATCATTATCAGAACCTATATTTTTAATTTCTTGAAATTTTTCTAATAAAGACTCTACATAATTATCTTTTCGTTTACTCGGAGAGTTAGCTCTGATATGAGTATCTGTAAAGTACAAAAATTTCATATTTAATTAGACCTATTTATCTTCGCTTTCTGTTACTTCAACATCATCTGGTTGTTCTATAACCTCGTCTTCTCTGTTAAGATGACTCATATAGTTTTCCTTTGGAATAGGTCTTAAGTTATACATTTCTCTTATTTTTGAGTCTATCTCATACATACTTTCAGGGTTATCTCTGAGCCATGCCTTCGAATTTTCGGCTCCTTGTCCAATGTTTTCACCATTATATGAGAACCAGCTTCCGGCTTTCTTAATGATATCGTTTTTAACGGCAACATTAAGAATATCCCCTTCTTTTGAAATACCTGTTCCGTACATAATATCAAACTCAGCAGTTTTAAAAGGTGGAGCAACTTTATTTTTTACAACCTTTGCAACCGTTTTTGAGCCGATCATTTCATCGCCTTGTTTTATAATTTCTTTTCTTCTGATTTCAAGTCTTACAGTTGAATAGAATTTAAGTGCTCTACCGCCTGTTGTTACTTCAGGATTTCCATAGCCACCAACTTTTTCTCTGACTTGGTTAATAAACACACAGGTACTTTTTGAAATATTAATTGCACCTGTCAATTTTCTCATAGCTTTACTCATAAGTCTTGCGTGTGCTCCAACTTGAAGGTCGCTCATTTCTCCATCTATTTCAACTTTAGGCACAAGAGCTGCAACAGAGTCTATTACAATAATATCAACAGCACCACTTCTTACCAATGATTCTGTAATTTCAAGAGCTTGTTCACCATAGTCCGGTTGAGAAATAATTAGTTCGTCTACATTAACTCCTAAATTCTTAGCATAAGCTGGATCCAAAGCGTGTTCAGCGTCGATAAATGCAGCAGTTCCGCCAAGCTTTTGAACTTCGGCAATCATGTGTAAACTTACTGTTGTTTTACCGCTGCTTTCAGGACCGTATACTTCAATAATTCTCCCCTTTGGAATTCCACCAATTCCAAGAGCTATGTCAAGATCAATACTTCCTGTAGGAATAGAAGCAACTTGCATTGAAGTCTTGTCGCCAAGCTTCATAATTGAACCTTTACCGAATTGTTTAGTTATTTGCTCCATTACTTTTTCTAAAGCTTTTTCTTTTTCACTCATTATTTTAATCCTCCATTTATTATTTTATATACTTTTTCTAATGCTATTTTTGTGGCAGTTATTCTAATAAAATCTCTTGTATTATCAATAAAAAACTCTTTATAAATAGTTCTAATAGCTCCGCCTTCTCTGAATGCGATTCCAATAAAAAATTTTCCTGTTTCCGGATCATCTCCGGGCCCTGCATATCCTGTAGTTGCTATTGCAATGTCAGAACCTGTATTATTTAAAGCCCCAAGAGCCATTTCTTTAACAACTTCTTTTGAAACGACAGTGTACGTGTTTATGGTTTCATCCTTAACTCCCAAAAATTTTTCTTTTGCTTTTATCATATAAGTAACAAGCCCTGCAACAAGAACGTTTGAACAACCGGGAATATCTGTAAGAGACTTTGCTATATACCCGCCTGTGAAGCTTTCTGCAGTTGAAATCGTTAAATTTTTTCTTTTTGCTAAGTCTACAACGCGTTTTGAAAGATTATATAAGTTTTTCTTCACTATTTCCTCCAAAAACTACTGCAATATTATCATAAACATAAACACATAATGATATTACCGCCAAAACAACACTTGCATAAATAGTATATATACCGATATTTAGGAAATGGTTTAAATAAGGAATATTGTTAGAAAATAAAACTATTAAAACTCCAATCAATTGAACCACAGTTTTTAACTTTCCCCAGAAGTTTGCGGCAATTGTAACGCCTTTTTGTGCTGCTAATAACCTAAATCCACTTATAATAAATTCTCTAAAAATAATAATAATTACCGATACAGCAGATATGATTGATTGTTCAACAAATATTGTAAGTGCACTCAAAACTAAAATTTTATCGGCAAGTGGGTCCATAAATTTTCCAAAAACTGTAATTTGATTATATTTTCGTGCAAGATACCCATCGAGTGTATCTGTTAGAGCAGCTATAGCAAAAACTATACCTGAAATATATGTTTCTCTATAAATATAAAATAGTGCAATAAATACAGGAACTAAAAAAATTCTTAAAACTGTTAATTTATTAGGCGTATTCATATTAATTTACCTCCTCGGCATAAATGTCGTATTCATTATTATCTTTTACTATTATATCATAAAAGTCGCCTATATTTAACATATTATGTGAATTTATATAAACTAATCCATCTATTCCAGGCGCGTCCATGTAAGTCCTTCCGACGTAAGAATCATCAGTCTTTTTTTCGATAAGAGCCTTGTAGTTCTTACCAATTTTAGAATGTAATTTATTAAATGAAATTTCGGATTGAAGTTTCATAATTTCATTCCATCTTCTTTCTTTATCGTCTTCGGAGACTTTATCTCCGAGTTTATATGCAGGCGTGCCTTCTTCCAAACTATATTGAAATACACCTACTTTGTCGAGTTTAACATCTTTAATAAAAGTTTTAAGTTCTAAAAAAGCTTCTTCAGTTTCGTTTACAAATCCGACAATCAACGTTGTTCTTATGACTATATCCGGAATTTCACGTCTAAGTTTTTCAATCAAGTTGTAAGTCTCGGCTTTTGTAATACGTCTGCCCATAAGTTTTAAAACTTGATCATTTATGTGTTGAAGTGGCATGTCGACATATTTGCACACCTTGTCGCATGTTTTTATTGCATCAATCAGTTCGTCATTAAACCCTTCCGGATACATATAAAGCACTCTTATCCATGTGATTCCTTCAACATCGTTTAGCACTTTTAGAAGTTTTGCAAGAGATTTTTTTCCATATATATCCATGCCGTAGTCGGTTGTATTTTGTGCAATCAAAATGATTTCCTTTGTGCCGTGTTCAGCTAAATATCGGACTTCATCCAATATATTTTCAATAGGACGCGAACGCATCCTTCCTCTAAGTTCCGGAATTATACAATATGTGCAATGATTGTTGCATCCTTCTGATATTTTAACAAATTGTGAAGTTTTAAAATCTACCCTCTTAGAGTGTTCAACATAAGGTGAATTTATATTCCCAACATACGCTTCTCTTTTCCCATTTTTAATATCATCAAAAACCGAATTAATTTTTTCAATTTCACCGGTTCCAATAATTGCATCAAGCTCAGGAATTTCATCTAGCAAATCATTCGGATATCTTTGACCCAGGCATCCGGCAACAACCAAATATTTAAGGTTTTGCTTTTTTAGTTCGGCAAGTTCAAAAAGGGTTTCAATTGATTGAGTCTTTGCGTCAAGAATAAAACTACAGGTGTTCACAACAATTATGTCTGCAATCTCAGGGTTTTCGACCACATTGTATAAGTTCTTATCCAAAATAGAAATCATAACTTCTGTGTCTATATCATTTTTCGAACATCCTAAAGTTAAAAAATATACATTGTCTTTATTCTTCATCTTTGTGTAACACCTCATCCAACTCATTTAGAGAAACAAGCACACTTCTAGGCTTGCTGCCTTCACTTGGCCCAACTATTCCCATGGCTTCCATTTGGTCGATAATTCTTGCGGCTCTGGAATAACCTATTCTTAATTTTCTTTGTAAATATGAAATGCTTCCTTGATTATCCTTAACCACAAGAAGTGCGGCATCTTCAAAAAGCTCATCTTCAAATTCTCCGTCTACGCTCGACTGCGTGCCTCCGGATTTTATCTCATCTTGAATATTTGTATTATATTGATTTTCGTAATTGTTTTCTTTAATATATTTAACTACTTGTTCGATTTCATGGTCTGAAACAAATGGTCCTTGTAATCTTACAGGGCTCGATTGAGACCTGTGTAAGAAAAGCATATCTCCTTTTCCAAGTAGCTTTTCAGCACCGGCCATATCGAGAATTGTTCTAGAGTCAATTTGTGAACTTACAGCGAAAGAAATTCTAGATGGAATATTTGCCTTAATAGTTCCGGTAATAACGTCAACAGACGGTCTTTGTGTTGCAACTATGATATACATTCCCGCAGCTCTTGCCATTTGTGCAAGTCTTGAAATGCTTTCTTCAACTTCTTTTCCACTGACAAGCATCAAATCCGCAAGCTCGTCGATGATAATAACTATTTGTTTTAATTTCTCCATCGAATCATCGAGTTCTGCTTTTTCATTGTATCCTCTTATGTCACGTGCATTGTTTTGAGCGAAAAGAGCATATCTTTTTTCCATTTCGGTGACCGCCCACTGAAGTGCAGCACTTGCTTTTTTTGCATCTGTAACGACCGGGATTAAAAGATGTGGAATACCGTTATATACCGAGAGCTCAACAACTTTCGGGTCAATCAAAAGAAGCTTTACGTCTTTTGGTTCAGCTTTATATAAAATGCTTAAAATAATAGAGTTTATACAAACACTTTTACCTGAACCTGTCGCTCCTGCAATCAAAAGGTGAGGCATATCTGAAATTGTCGTAATTATATTTTTACCTTCAATATCTTTTCCGAGAGCAACAGATGTCTTATCCTCAGAATTTTTATATTCGTCTGAAACAAGCATTTCTTTTAATGATAATACGTCTTTTTCATCATTAGGTGTTTCAATCCCTACCCTGCTCTTTCCTGGAATTGGAGCGACAATTCTTATATCGCGGCTTTCAAGTGCAAGGCATAAATCATCCTGTAAATTTACAATTCTTGATATCTTAACCCCAACTGCCGGTTTAAGTTCATATACTGTTACAGTAGGACCTCTATTAATGTTTTCAACTGTAACGTCAATACCAAAACTTGCCAATGTCTTTTCAATGATTTTCGCCTTTTCATTCAATAAAGATGTATTAATGTTCTTAATCTTTTTAGAATTTTTTAAAATAGAAATCGGTGGAAATTCATATTTTTGAATTTCTTCATCGTTTGCATTGGTGTCGATCATTGTGATTTGAGCAGCCTCGGTATCTTCATTTGTTTTAATTTTTTCTTCAAAAAGCGGAACCTCAACTTTTTCTTGAGGTTCTTCTTTTTCAATCGCAACTTCCTTTTCATCTTCAGGAAATTCGTTGTAAGTATTTATAAGTGGAGTTCTATTTTCGGTTTCTTTAAATGAATCATTTTCATCTTCAAAAATTATATCTTTCTCAAAGTCGTCTTTTATTTTAGAAACATCTTTAGTTTTGTCTCTTAGAGCTTTGTCAGGATTAACAATCGGACGTCTTTCTTTGATTTTGGAATATCCACTTGAAATTTTTTCTTCAATTTTGTTTACACAGACTTCTGTGCCTTCAACAAGTTGTTCTTTTTTTAGATTAAACATCGAGAAAAGCTCAATTAAAAGCACTACGGCTAGGAATATAAATAGTCCGGTATCTCCCAAAAATGCTCTTATAGGATGCGAAACAATCCCTCCTATATATCCTCCACCTTTAAACTCTGAAGCTGCTTCAAGAGTATTGCTCATATGTCCTTTAAAATTATCAAAAGGCACGTTCACTCCATCCATAAAAACCATGAATAAGATTGATAAAATCAAAATGTGAAATATATATGTCTTTTTCTTTTCTCGAAGTTTTCTAAACAAAAGTACGAATGATATAAGCATAATTATAAAAGGAATAAGTTTTCCATACCAACCGAAAAGTCCTTTTAAAAATGAGCTAACAAATCTTCCAACAATTCCGGTGTTTTCAAATGTCATAAATAGAATTAGAAAGAAACTCAGCAAAAAAAGGCAAATACCTAAATAAATAAGATTTTGCTCTTTGGATAAAGCATTTTTATTATTCTTTTGTTTCGGTCGTTTTCCTCTATTTGACATAAAATCACCATCACTTTATAAAAAATGTTATTATTGCTATAACTAGCAAATATACTGAAAAATATTTTAGTTTGTTTTTATTGATTAAATTAAGTAAAAACTTTAAAGATATAACACCAACAACAAACGAAACGATAACTCCTATAAGAAGAGGGAGCGAAAAGTTTGCACTTTCACCAACTTTAATCATGTCTCTTATTCCAAAAATAAAAGCACCAAATGTTGCAGGAAGGCTAAGTAAAAATGAGAACTTCGCAGCTTCAGATTTCTTTATATCTATGCTTGTTGCGGCAAAAATGGTTGATCCACTTCTCGAAATGCCCGGCAATATTGCAAGACCTTGAACCATTCCAATTCCGATAGGTCCAAAAATATTAACATCATATATATTTTTATTGCCTAAAAAATAATCTGTGAAATAAAGTAGAACAGCAGTTATAAGGAACATCACACTTATAAATCTCATATTGCTGTAAAAACTTTCAAAAGTATCCTTAAAAACTATGCCTATTATTGCGGTTGGAATGCTTGCAAGAATAATATATAAAGCGGTTTTTTGTTCACCGTTAATTTTTTTATTATCCCTTTTGATAATATTTATAATTAAATTTATAAACTCTTTTATAAGATTTAAAACATCTTTTCGAAATACAAATAAAACGGATAAAAATGTGCCGAAATGGAGCATTTGAGCTATAAAAAGTCCAGGTTCCTCGAATACCAAAACTCTTTCTAAAACAGCTAGATGACCGGAGCTTGAAATTGGGAGAAACTCGGAAGTTCCTTGTATAATTCCCATAAGTATCATTTTTAAAATTTCAATCATACGCTGGAGGAGCCGAATCCTCCTTCACCCCTTTCTGTAGAAGACAATTCTTCATCTACAACAAACTCGATAGGTTCATATTTATTAAGCACCATTTGAGCGATTCTATCCCCGTTTTTTACAACGAATTCATTTTGACCGAAATTGACCAAAATTACACACAATTCACCTCTGTAATCAGAATCGATAGTTCCGATACCGTTTGCTACGCCGATACTGTTTTTAAGAGCGAGGCCCGACCTTGCTCTCACCTGAATTTCATAACCTTTCGGAATTTCAAGATAAAGCCCGGTAGGAACTAACTTTACTTCTCCGGGCTTTATTTTGATGTCGCTTGGAACGAATGCACGAATATCCATTCCAGCAGCTCCACTTGTTTGATATTCAGGAAGTGCATTATTGCTTTTGTTAATAATTTTGACTTCCATTTAATCACCTTTAATTATTTGAATTTTTCTCTCTGTCTTCATGACGTTTTGAACGTCTCGGACCTTGATTGTTTCTGTGGTTGTCGGAGTGTCTATTTTGATTCTTATTGTCGTCTTCTTCAATACCTTCCGGCTTTGGAAGAAGTGCTTTTCTTGATAAATCAATTCTGTCTTCATCGTCGATTCCGATAACCTTTACTTCTACTACATCGCCAACTTTGTATACGTCTTCAACTTTGTCAACTCTCTTGTAATCAATATTTGAAATGTGAAGAAGACCTTCTTTACCATTTAGAACGTCGATAAATGCACCGAATTTCATAAGTTTAGTAACTTTACCGGTGTAAATTTCTCCAACTTCAACTTCTTTTGTAATATCGAGCACAATTTGTTTTGCTGCGTTGCCCATTTCGGAATCGGCACTTGCAATAAGAACTGTTCCGTCATCTTCAATGTCAATTTTAACACCTGTTTTTGCAATAATTTGGTTTATTACCTTTCCGCCAGGTCCGATGACATCTCTAATCTTGTCAGGATCGATATTGAGCTTAATTATGCGTGGTGCATATTTTGAAATTTCTGTTCTAGGCTCACTTATAGCGTCATGTATAACATCAAGTATTTGCATACGTGCTTTGTGTGCTGCTGCAAGAGCTTCTGAAAGGATTTCACGGCTTACACCTTTAATCTTTATATCCATTTGTAGAGCAGTAATACCATCTCTCGTTCCGGCAACTTTAAAGTCCATGTCTCCCAAGTGATCTTCTAGACCTTGGATATCAGTAAGAATGGCCATCTTTTCGCCAGATTCATCGGTAATAAGACCCATAGCAATACCAGCAACAGGTTTTGTAATTGGAACACCTGCATCCATAAGAGCAAGTGTTGAACCACATATACTTGCTTGTGATGAACTTCCGTTTGAGCTTAAAACTTCAGAAACAACTCTGATAGTATACGGAAAATCTTCTTGGCTTGGAATTACTGGAACAAGTGCTCTTTCAGCAAGTGCACCGTGTCCGATTTCACGTCTTCCAGGTCCTCTTAATGGTCTAGTATCACCGACTGAATATGGCGGGAAGTTATAGTGGTGAATATATTTCTTTTCGTATTCATCATCCATTCCATCAATGATTTGAGCGTCTGATCCGACACCAAGAGTTGCAATACTTAATACTTGCGTTTGACCTCTCTTGAAGAGACCTGAACCGTGTGTTCTAGGTAAGATACCGGCTTCAGCTGATAGCGGTCTAATTTCATCAAACTTTCTCATGTCAGGTCTGATGTGATCTTCCAAAATTTCGCGTCTTACTTCGTTATAAAGAAGTTTATCGATTGAAGCATTGATGCTTAAACCTTCTTCAGGGAAAATTTCAGACATATCAGATTTGATTCTGTCTGTAACTTCATCAGTTAATTTTACACGAACGTTTTTGTCTGCGTTATTCATTGCATCGTATAGATCTTGTCCATATTTTTCTTTTATTGCAGCAAAAACTTCAGGATTTATCACAAATGGAGTGAATTCCTGTTTTTCTTTTCCAACTTCTTCTTTTATTTCATTTATAAATCTGCAGATTTTCTTTATTTCTTCATGTGCTGTCATGATTGCATCAAGCATTTCATCTTCAGACACTTCAAAAGAGCCTGACTCAACCATCATAATAGCTTCTTCGGTTCCTGCAACCGTAAGATTTATATCTGTTTTTTCAAGCTCATCTTTTGTAGGATTAATAATATATTTTCCATCAATATATCCTACTTGAACAGCACCTGTCGGTCCGTCAAAAGGAATATCTGAAATGGATAGTGCAATTGAAGAGCCGATCATTGCAGTGATTTCAGATGAGGCATCCGGATCACTTGAAAGTAGACTTGCTATAATTTGCACATCATTTCTATATCCTTCAGGGAAAAGCGGTCTTAGCGGTCTGTCAATCAGTCTTGATGTTAAAACAGCATGCTCGCTCGGTCTTCCCTCTCTCTTAATAAAACCTCCCGGAATTTTTCCGGCAGCATAATATTTCTCTTCGTAATCAACACTCAAAGGGAAAAAGTCTATACCTTCTCTCGGTGTTTTAGAACTTGTTGCTGTAACAAGTACAACGCTATCTCCATATCTTACCATACAAGCTCCGTTGGCTTGTTCTGCGTATTTACCGATGGTAACGGATAGCTCTCGACCTGCCAGGTCGAATTTAAATATCTTCTCCATATTTCCTCCTTAATTCTCATATTTATTATAACACAAATTAGTCAAAATACCTAATTTTTCATAAAAAAAAGATTATGAATAAATATCTTTTTTCATAATCTTTGAATTAATATCTGGCATTAATATAGTCATCAATAAGACTTTTTCTCTTACCTTCTATAAAACAATTATTATCTTTTAAAACATTGAGCAGCCAATCTGCAGTTGAATGAAAAATAGCCTTGTCATAATCGCGAAAAACAATTTCATAAAGCTTATCTTTTAAAAATTTGCTTTTTGATTTTACATAATAGGCTTCAACATTTTCAAACTCAACTAAATTTAGCATATATGAAATATCCAAATTCTTTTTGTGATACTGATCATCAGATTTATGTCTATAGCTCAGTGCTACACGAGGATGTTTCCCCTTTTTTTCCAAATCGATGGCAACACTTCTATAATATTTCGCCATTATATTGTAGTATTGGTAGTTAAAAATGCCTTTTTCCATTGAATTAACTCTTGCAAATGGAGTTGCACCGATTCTCAATAGAAAATCATAATTTTCTCTTATGAATGTGGGTTTATCCATATCTCCATTTTCAAGTTGCATTATTAAAAAGGATCTATTTTCAAAAAAACTTTCAAACAGACCCTTTTTTCTGTAGTACATATTTTAGTCCTTTCTAATAGACTATTTTACCTCAATTGCATTTTCCTTCATTTCTTCAGGAACTTCGTCTAAACTAAAATCAACGTTTATATAAATGTCACATTCTGATCTTTTTGAGATAATTTCGAGTTCATTGTAAACAGATGAAAGATTTTCCGACTTGATTGGAATAATTTTGTAGACACTGTCAACATAAATTTTTTCCAAATCGAAATCCATTGCAAGCATTCCGCTCAAAAATCCGTAGAGTTCCGGAAGTGTTTCAACGCCATAGTCCTTTGCGTTTATAAGTCTTACTTCGTGTTTCAATGTGAAGATATGTTCATCATCAACGTCCACAAAAGCAATATTTCCGTTGCCTGATTCGATTTCCTTGTTTGCTCCTTCAATAAGCCATCTTGTCTTTCCTGCTCCCTTAGCACCCAAAATAAATTTTACCATAATGACCTCCTCTAAATTCGAGTTATTTCTCTTTTATATTAAAGTAATACCCAATTGGAATAAGAATTAAACACCTATTCTTCGTTTAATTCAGCTCTTTCTTCAAATTTATCACAAACTTCATCAAGTTCATCTTCGTCTTCGATTACATCGAGTGTGAAAGAACCGTTTTCATCATCTGTATATCTGTAAATATAAACCAATTCTTCTTCATTGTCTTCTAGTGGTAAAAGTACCATATATTCTTTTTCCCCTATTTTGAATTGGTCAAGTACAGCACATTCCGATTCTTTATCATCTTCAAATGTGATGTTTACAGTATCATATTCAACCATTTCATCTTCGTCATGGCATCCGCATCCACATCCACAAGTGCATTCGTGTTCATCATCATGATGATGTTTTTTATGTTCGTCCATTTTAAACCTCCGAGATTTTATTTGTATGTGATATATACCACTGCAAATATATTTTTATGCAAATTTTTACAGTTTTAATTAAAGCTTATTAAAATAATTTAAGCTAAACTGTAAAAATTTAAATACATATCCTATTTGATTATATCATTCAAGTTAATTTTATTCAAACAAACTTGATATAATTGATTGTTAAATTTAGATTTATATATTTTAAATGTCGCTATTATGCATTGAAACTTTCAATCAGTGATTTTTTTATTTCTTCTAAATCCCATAAGTCGATAACTTCGCCCATTGCTTTTATAATTTTGTTATGCACATCTGAGATATTTTGCTCTGAGACAAAGTTAATTGAGCTGTTTTCAACAAAATCATTCGAAATATAATCCATTATGAAATTTATTATATCTGATTTTATTTTTTCTCCAATTTCTTGATTTGCAAGTGCAACAAGAATGACTTCATAGTATTTATTTCTTATAAATGTCAATAGTTCGCTGATAATTTCAGATGAATCCCCTTCTTCTATGTCAAAAAGAATTCTAAAGAACAGACTCCAATTAAAATCCTTTCGGATTATTTCTTTTAATCGTTCACCTATTTTTCTTGTAAATGGATCTGTGTACAAGACTTTTTCTGGGAATTCTACATGTTTTTGAAAATCTATAGTTTGGCTTTCAAGAAATTTCATTCTCTTTAAAAGGCGTAAGAATTCCGACATGTAAACTTCTTCTCCACCTTCGGTTTTCATAAAGAGATAATCAATAATCGAATCACAGGAGCTTCTGAAGTCTACTGTAAAACCGAGATCATGACGAAGCTTTTTATAATATATATCGTGTAGATTCTTTGAGAGTATAACTTTCACTTCGCTTTTTATAGCATCTTGGGAATTGTTTGCGTTGTCATTTATATGATTGTACAAGAGCATCAGCTCTCTATCAATCATTTCAAGATTTTCTTTGATAGAGCCCATAACGTCAACAATAAAACGTTCTGTTAAACTATAGTTGAAGTTTTTATAAAGAATTTTATGGTCAATGTCTCCCCAAAAAACATTTACAAGACTCTTTATTTGAAGTTCGAAACAATAATTTATATTGCCGTTAATATATTTTCCGTCAATTTTATAAATTCCAAATCCGTTCTTCTGGAGAGTCGGTTGTTTTTCATCCATATCAAGGAAAATATGATCATTCAAAAAAGAATGATAGTAACCGTTTTCTGATTTTACTCTAAAAAGATTTGCGATTTCGTTGAATATTTTCCTTTCATCGTCAATAAATCTACATTCAATTCGAACACCTATGATATCCGAGAGATGTCTTAAAAGCATCTCCGGATTACCATAGCTTAGATACAAGTTGTTTCGTAAAATCTTTTCTTTGAGACTGTCTTCAGCTTTTACACGTGTTTTAACGTCAATAAAGTGGTCTTTTGTAAAGAAAGTTTTTGAAAAAAAGGTATCGAGTTCCTCTTCAATTTTTTTAAGTTCAGCTGATTTTTCACTTAGCAAATTTGCCGTACTTTCGACAAATTCAAAAATATCGAGTTGCATTTTAGACTAAAATTTCAACCTTTGTATTCTTCTTTAACTCTTCGACAACTTCTTTGTAGTGTTCAAGTTGTTTTTGTCTCATGAGCTCTTTCTTTGCTTCTTCTCTTACAGTGTCATCGTCAGGCTTTTGAACTGAATTGATTTTGTTAAGCTTAATGACGTGATAGCCGAATTGAGTCTTTACAGGTTTTGAAATTTCGCCTTCTTTCATATTAAACACAGCGTCTTCAAATTCCTTTACCATTTGACCCTTTGTGAAATCGCCTAAGTTTCCGCCGTTGTCCTTTGAAGGACATGTTGACATTTCCTTTGCAACTTCTTCAAATGATTTTTCTTCAAGCTTTTTGATTGCTTCATTAGCTTCTTCTTCCGTTTTAACCAAAATATGTGAAGCATTTACAAAAGGTCTGTCAAAATCACTCTTATGTTCACTTAAGAATTTCTCAATTTCTTCATTGGAAGGTTCAGCAGCTTCGTTTATAACCTTTTGATAAGCATAACTCTTTAACAAGTTATTCTTTGTCATTTCAAGAGTTTTTGTGAAATCATCATCATTTTCATAATTCTTTTCTTTTGCAAGAATAAGCATTAATTCTTGATTTACAAGTTCATCGAGAATTGTCTTAAATCCATCAGGTTGGTTCATAAAATGTCTTACAACACCTTGATCAATTGATTGTAAAAATAACGCAAAATCGCTATTTTTGATTTCTTTGTCTCCAACTTTTGCTATTACAATATCTTTTGTTTCTTGTTTTTCTGTCATTACTTATCTCCTTTTTTTATTTCAAACTTAATTTCCTTGTCATTAAGTTTTGTTGATTCTACACCATTCAAATTTTCAAATAAAACATCTATAGCGAGCGTTTCATATTTGATTGTGTCAATATATTTTTCAAGTGCATATTTGACTTCATCGTCAGCTTCCACCTTAATCTCAATTCTGTCGGAAACATCCAAGTCCAAATTCTTTCTTTCTTGTTGAATCTTTGAAACGAATTCACGCATATATCCTTCATCAAGAAGTTCTTTTGTGAGATGCGTATTTAAAAGTACATATAAATCGTTTTCAAGTTGAACGTCATACCCTTCTTTTGCATCAACTTTGATTTCGACGAATTCTTTGTCAATTTTATAATCCGTTCCATCAAGTGAAATGTCAATGGAATTTGATTCGATTTCTTTAACAAAGTCGTGTTTATTGACTTCTTTCAAATATTTGGCAAACTTTGAGATGTCTTTACTCATTAAAGGACCGGCAACTTTAAAGTTCGGCTTCAAGTCAAAAATCATAAATTCGCTTACATCGGATTCGTAGTCGATTTCTTTAATATTAAGTTCTTCTTTAATCAGTGAATCCAAATCCGCAATTATTGACTTATATTTATTATCGACAACGATTGATTCAAGAGGTTGTCTAACTTTGATGTTAACCTTTTCTCTAGCAGATCTTCCGAGTGAAACGATGTTTCTTACCAAGTCAATTTTTTCTTCTAGTTCCTTGTCGATAAGCTTTTCGTCGTATTCCGGATAATCTTCCAAGTGTACGCTCTTTTTGTCGGTCAATTTTTGGAAAAGTTCTTCTGCAATAAATGGAGTTATAGGGGCAACGAGCTTTGTAAGACCAAGTAAAATTTCGTATGTGGTTCTGAAAGCTGCGTCCTTTGAATCCCCTTCTTCACCCCAGAATCTTCTTCTGCTGCGTCTGATATACCAGTTCGAAAGATCTTCAACTATAAAGTCGATGATTGCTTTTGAAATCTTTGTGAGCTCGAATTCTTTTATATTTTCTTCTACATGCTTAATCAAACTGTTGTATCTTGAGATGATCCACTTGTCGAGTTCGTCGCGTTTTTCAATCGGAATATTAATTTCTTCCGGATTTTTCTTTTCACTTTCAACATAAAGTGAGAAGAATGTATAAATATTTCTTAGAGTTCTGATATATTTTGATTCAACTTCTTTTAGTCCGTCTTCGTCAAATTTTGTAGGAAGCCAAGGTACACTTACATAGATAACATAGAATCTTGCAACGTCAGCGCCGTATTTTTCAAAGATTTCAAATGGGTCAACAGTATTTCCCTTTGACTTACTCATCTTTTTGCCATTTTTATCAAGCACCAAATCGTTAACAAGAACATTCTTATAAGGTGCTTTTCCGGTCATATATGTTGAAATTGCAAGGAGACTGTAGAACCATCCTCTAGTTTGGTCAATCCCTTCGCAAATAAAATCAGCCGGGAAATATTCGTCCAAATCATCCTTGTGTTCAAACGGGTAGTGAAGTTGTGCAAACGGCATTGCACCCGAGTCAAACCAAACGTCAATAACGTCTTTATATCGTGTCATTTTGCCGCCGCATTTTTCACATTTTATGTGACAGTCGTCAACATATGGTCTGTGAAGGTCGATACTTTCGTCGATATCCTCAATGGACCTTTCGACGAGTTCTTTTCTACTGCCGACACTTGTGATTTCGCCGCAATCTTCGCATTTCCAAATTGGAAGCGGAGTGCCCCAATATCTATTTCTGGATAGTGCCCAGTCGTTTAAATTTTCAAGCCAGTTTCCAAAACGCTTTTGTCCAACAAAATCAGGGAACCATTTTACGCCGTTGTTATTTTCGATAAGCTTGTCTTTAAACGAAGTTACATTTATATACCATGACGGCTTTGCATAGTAAATTAAAGGTGTGTGGCATCTCCAGCAGTGCGGATAATTATGCTCAACCTTTTGCTTTTTAACAATTTTATGTTCTTCTTTCAAATAGTCAAGAACCTTTGGATCTGCATCAAAAACAAACATTCCGTCCCAGAATCCTGTGCTATATTTTCCTTCGTCATTTACAGGATTTAATACCGGTAAATCATATTTCTTCCCAACTTGATAGTCGTCTTCACCAAATGCAGGAGCGATATGAACAATACCGGTACCATCGGTAGTTGTGACATAATCGGCAAGAACTACATAGAAAGCTTTTTTGTCCGGCTTTATCATCGGAATCAATTGTTCATATTCGATTTTTTCAAGGCTTGTGCCGTTGACTGTTTCAACGACTTCATAATCATCTGTAACATCTTTCATAACTGAAGATACAAGAGATTCTGCCATCCACCAATCTTCTCCTGTTTCGTTCAAATGAAGTTTAACATACGCAACTTCCGGATGAACAGCAAGTGCAACGTTTGAAGGAAGTGTCCAAGGAGTTGTGGTCCATGCAATGAAATATTCGTTGTCCTTGTCTGCTCTTTTGAATTTAACATAGCAAGTTACTGTTTTTATGTTTTCATAGCCTTGTGCAACTTCATGCGATGCAAGTCCTGTTCCACATCTTGGGCAATATGGAAGAATTTTGTGTCCTTCATACAAAAGTCCGTCTTTAAACATTTTATTTAAAATATTCCATACAGACTCGACATAGTCATTATGGAAAGTTACATACGGATTGTCGAGGTCGATTTCATAGCCCATTCTTTCCGTCATCTTTCTCCAAAGTGATTCATATTGGAAAACGGAATCTCTACATTCTTCGTTAAACTTTTTAACGCCGTATGCTTCAATGTCCTTCTTGTTGTGAAGTCCCAATTTTTTTTCGACTTCAATTTCAACAGGAAGTCCGTGTGTGTCCCAACCTGCTTTTCTTTGAACGTGCTTTCCTTTCATAATGTTGTATCTGCATGTCAAATCCTTTAAAGTTCTACTTACAACATGGTGAATGCCCGGCTTGCCGTTTGCAGTTGGCGGGCCTTCAAAAAACACAAACTTTTCATTACCCTCTCTTATCTTTTCAGACTCATGCAATAAATCAATTTTATTCCAATAATCTATTATTTTAAGTTCTCGCTCATTGACCGATGAATTATCTAATGGTCCAAATTTGGTCATTTTTACCTCCTAACAAAAAATCCCTCAATTATTATAAAAATAATCGAGGGACGAATTTACATATCCGCGGTACCACCTTCGCTTGCGATTGCCACTTTAAGTAATTAACGCTTAACTGACGCCCTTTTAGGGAAAAACGAAGCTGATACCGACAAATTGAATTTTGCAACCTCTCACCGTACGTTGCTCGCTAAAAAATTCATTATCTGTCGCGGTCTTCTTTCTTTATTTTATACTATTTTAAACTTTTTGTCAACAACTCAAGCTCTTTTCTGAGCTCGAATAATTTTGAATTTTCTATTTCTACATCGTCGTATTTTATCGGTTCACCTTTTTTTATTTCGCGAACAACTTTAACATTTTCCGATGCCAATCCGTATGGCATATAATTCATCTCTCTTGATGAAGAATAAGTCATAATTTTTCCATAAATTGTCTTGCCCCCCGGACCGTCCAATAAATCGCCAGGTTTCAAATCCCTTTTTGCGATTGCAACTGTGTCGGCAACCGGCTTTAAAGGAATCGGACAAATTGTCGGAAGATTAAAGAAATAAGCTTGAAGAATTGTGACCGGCACTTCGATACTTGTCAAATGAAACGGTCTATATAATACATAATTCGGACCGTCACCCACTTTTAAAAATCGCATCTCGTGGTCTATAAAATCGTTCGGCGCTTTAACAAGCACAAAAACACCCGGCGCAATTCCCATGACATATTCACAAACATTATATGAATCAAGGACGCCGCCTTCGGATTTCAGTTTTAAATTTTTGTCGAGATTTTTTATATCGGAAACAATTCCGTGGCAACCCGGCACATCCGGTTTAAAACCTGTGGCGTTGCACATGAGAGTGAGTTCTTCCATTGTCTTTGAGCCGTCGACAAATGATGCAAGCATATATGGTCTTATGCCCTTTTCATTTGCTTCCTTCTCAACTGTTTCATAGTTTGCTTCATAATCAAGCGGGTTATTTTTACCTTTTCCGATTGCAAGCACTTCAAAACCCAAAAGTTTTGCAAAGTCATAGAGCTCTTTTACAGTTCCGGGTTCGTCACCTGCAATTCCGGTGTAGGTGACGTTTTTCTCTCTTGCTTTTTCGGCGAGTAACGAGCCAACCACGACGTCGCACTCCACATTTAGACTAACTATATGTTTTCCGTGCTTAATTGCCTCAAAAGCGATTTTAGCACCTTCATAAGGGTCGCCGGTCGCATCGACAAAAACATCTATATCTTTGAGCCCGAAAAAATTGTAAAGATCGTTCATTATATAGAAATTATCGGAGCTATTGTCGTATTCCGTAGGCGAATCAATATATTTTATATTCGATTCCGAAACGCCCATTTTAAGATAGACATCTTTGGTTTTTTCGTTATTTCTAGAATAGCAGATATTGCACTTAAATCCGTTTATTAAATTCAGCTGACTTATAAGCGAAGAGCCCATAAAACCGGCACCTACAACCGCCACATTTATAAACTTTCCGTCTTTATAAAGTTCGTTTAATTTATGATATAGTACCTGCATATTTTCTCCTTAAAAATTCGCACACTCTTATTGCAGAAATAAGTGCAAATGTGATATTGTAGCCGCCGCAATCGCCATATATGTCCAAATATTCACCGACCATAAATAGATTTTTTATAAATTTTGATTGAAAATTTATATCCAAATCCGAAGAATCGATTCCTCCGACGGTCACTTGACTTTGTTTCCACGAACCACCCGACAAAACATTTACATTGAAATTCTTTATAAGCATTGAAATGTTTTTAAAATCAGATTCGGTGAGTTCATTTAAATCTTTGTTCATGTCGAGATTTAAAATCTTTAAAATAACATTTGCAAGCTTCTTGTGAATTATTCCGTTTAGAATCCAAGAGACTTTTCTCTTTGGAAAATTGGTCTTGCGTTCATTTAACATATCCATCAAATCGACTTCGGAAATGTTTGGAATAAAATCGAGCACAACGGAATTTATCTTTTTGTCTAAAATGATTGACGAAGATTCAAATACAGTGTTTCCGCTGATTCCATTCTCTGTAAAAAGAATATCGCCCGTGTATGAATATATTTTGCCGTCAAAATTAAACGACAACTCGCCGTCAATTTTAACGCCCTTTAACTCTTTTAAAAAAGGAATGTCCGAAATCAAACTCGTGATGCCCGGAACAATCCTTGTTTTTCTGTGATTCAAATTTGTTGCAAGCTTGTAGCTTGTGCCGTCGGTTCCAAATTGCGGATAACTCATCGAGCCCGGTGCCAAAATACAAATGTCAAATGGAGATGCGTAGTCATGATTAATAATAAATTTATTATTTTTTACCACAATATCTTCGACATTTGTGTCCAATCTAATAGAAATATTTTTCTCGGAAACCGCTGAAAGATACGCATCCACAACGCTGTTTGCTTGAAGACTCATAGGGTACTTTCTTCCCCTCTCATCTGTCGTGGACACAATTCCTATAGTTTTTAAAAAATTCTCTCCCGCTCTTAAATCTGTGGACTTAATAAACTCATCTAAAAATTTATCATTTCCATGAAAATTTTCACGAGTCATAATTTTATTTGAAAAATTGCACCTGCCGTTTCCGGTAACCAAAAGCTTTTTTAATATACGGTTATTTTTTTCAAACACCGTTACATCAAAAAAATCGGCAAGCAAAATAGAAAGAGTAATGCCACTTACTCCTCCTCCAACAATTGCAACTTTCATTATTCTTCTTCAGTTGCTGTCATTTGCTCAACTTGTGCGGCGGTGTTTAGAGCGTCGATCATTTCATCCAAATCACCGTCGAGGAATTCTTGCAACTTGTAAATCGTCTTGTTGATTCTGTGGTCGGTAACTCTTCCTTGTGGGAAATTGTATGTTCTAATTCTTTCAGAACGGTCACCGCTTCCGACTTGACTTCTTTTTTCAGCAGCAAGCTTTTCTTGTTGTTCTCTTAACATCATTTCATAGAGCCTTGTCTTCAAAACTTTAATAGCCTTGTCTTTATTTTTAAGTTGGCTCTTTTCGTCTTGACATGCGACGACAAGTCCTGTCGGAATATGTGTAACTCTAACAGCGGAGTCGGTTGTGTTGACGGATTGTCCACCGTGTCCACTCGAGCGATAAACGTCAATTTTTAAATCTTTTTCTTCGATATTTACTTCGACGTCTTTTGCTTCCGGCATAACTGAAACTGTTGCAGCCGAAGTGTGAATTCTTCCGCCTGATTCCGTTTCCGGAACACGTTGAACTCTGTGGACTCCCGATTCATATTTAAGTCTTGAATAAGCACCTTTACCGTTAATCATGAAAATCGCTTCTTTGTATCCACCGATACCGATTTCATTTGTACTCATAATGTCGATAGACCATCTTTGTCTTTCGGCATATCTTGTGTACATTCTATATAAGTCTCCGGCAAAAAGTGCAGCTTCGTCTCCACCTGTTCCCGCTCTTAATTCAACGATAACGTTTCTATCATCGTTAGGGTCCTTAGGAATCAAAAGAGTTTTTATTTCGAGCTCAGTTTTTTCAAGTTCTTCTTCTAATGTTTTATGTTCCTCTTTTGCCATCTCTTTTAGCTCATCGTCAAGATCGTCTTGTAACAACTCCTTGTTCGCCTCGAAATCAGAGAGCAAAGACTCATATTGAACAACCTTATTATAAATTTCACTTAAATTTGCATGCTCAATCATCGTTTCTTGATATTTTTCCATATCGTTTAAAAGATTCGGATCCATAATGAGATCATTTAATTCTTTATACTTTTTCTTAATGCTTTCAAGTTGTTTATTATCGATCATTTTTATCACTCCCTTCAATAACAAGAAATCTATCCATACTTTGAAAATCTTTCAAAAAACTGTAATTTAAATTTCTATTTTTTAAGTAATTAATAATTTTATATTTGTGAGTTTCGTCTATCTCTATTATAACTAAAAATCGAGATTCTACAAAATTTATAAACTCATCTAAAAATCTTTTTATAATATATAAACCGTCATCGTCTGTAAAAATTGCTGTGTCCGGTTCAAATTCTCTGACCTCCTTCGAAAGAAATTGTTTTCTTTCGCGTGGCACATACGGTGGATTAATAGTAATCAAATCGAACTTACCTTCGATATTGTAAAACAAATCACTGTGTATAAAATGCACATTAGACTCTAGAGTTTTTGCGTTTATTTTTGCAACCTCAAGTGCATCTAAAGAGATATCGGATGCGTAAGTATCACACTTAAAAATCTTTTCAAGTGTAATTGCAATGACACCGCTCCCTGTGCATAAATCCAAGATCCTTTTAGGAGTAGGACTTTTAGCATAATATTTTTCAATGAAGTCTATCATAAGCTCAGTTTCCTGTCTTGGAACCAAAACTCTTTCATCGACAGAAAATTTTCTATCGTAAAACTCTTTATACCCTACAATATAGTTGTATGGAACGCCTTTTAACCTCGTTTCAATAGCTTTTTTATATTTTGCTACATCGTCGTCATTGATATTATATTCCGACATCAAAAAAATATCGGATTTTTTAAAGCCGAATAAATCTTCGATAAACATCGTGGCTTCATTTTCGCCATTGTCCACACCGATTAAATTTTTTTGTCCGTATGCCAGCAAATCAGATAATTTCATATCGTAATATTAAAATAAAAAGGCTGCGTAAAGCTGCAGCCGTTCTATTTGTCTTTCTTTTCGTACTTCTTTTTAAACTTTTCAACTCTTCCGCCACGTTCAGCAAATTTTTGCTTACCTGTAAAGAACGGATGGCATTCAGAACAAACTTCAACCTTTAGTTCATCTCTTGTTGATGCAGATTGGAAAGTATTTCCGCATGCGCAAGTTACAGTTACTTCCTTAAATTCAGGATGAATTCCCTTTTTCATTGATTTCACCTCTCTTCACTCTTAACTTGATTATTTTATCATAATTATATACAACTTGTCAAGTATTATTTTGCATATTCCGGCTTTTTATCTAAATGATGAACAGCCTTTATAAATCTAACTGTGCCTGTTTCTTGACGAAGCACCAAAGTTTCAGTAGTTGCAACGTTTTTACTTATAAAGTTGACTCCATCAAGAAGTTCTCCATGGCTTACACCCGTTGCAGCAAATGCGGATTCATTTCCTTTAACAAGATCGTCGATAGTGTAAACTTTGTCACATTCAACACCCATTCTTTCGCATCTTGCTTTTTCTTCGTCATCTTTAGGTAAAAGAATTCCTTCGAATTGTCCACCTAAACATTTTAGAGCAACAGCTGCAAGAACACCTTCAGGAGCTCCGCCTGAGCCAATCAAGATATCGCCACTTACATGGTCGAAACAAGTTGCAATTGCTCCTAAAACGTCGCCATCTTGAATAAATCTGATTCTTGCACCCATTTTTCTGATTCTTTGTGCATAGTCGTCGTGTCTCGGTCTGTCGAGCATTACGACAGTAATGTCAGACATATCCTTATTTAAGGCCTTTGAAAGTGCAATGAGATTGTCTTCAATTGGTTTTTCAATTGAAACAACACCCTTTCCCTTCGGACCGACAGCAAGCTTGTTCATATACATGTCCGGTGCGTTTAAAAGATGTCCTTCAGGTGCAACAGCTAAAACTGCAATTGCATCTGTGCCACCTTTTGCAACGGCATTTGTCCCGTCAAGAGGGTCAACTGCAATGTCAATCTTTGGAGAATCCTCATGTCTTTGACCTATTTTTTCGCCAATATAAAGCATTGGAGCTTCGTCAATTTCACCTTCACCAATAACAACAGTTCCTGAAATGTCGATTGTGTCGAACATCTTTCTCATTGAATCAACCGCAGCTTGGTCAGCTGCATTCTTATCTCCGCGTCCGAGCCACTTTGCACCGTTAAGTGCAGCGGCTTCGGTAACACGAGCTAAATTTAAAACTAAATTTCTATCCATTAATTGCCTGACTTTCTTTGATAACTTTCCCAATCTTTCTTAAATGCATCAATCCCCTTGTCTGTCAAAGGATGTTTGAGCATTTGATTATATACTTTATATGGAATTGTTGCGATGTCGCTTCCTGCAAGAGCTGCTTCTTTAACATGTCCAACAGTTCTTATAGAAGCTGCAATAACTTCAGTTTCAACTCCATAGTTGTAGAAAACTTTCATAATATCTTTTATGAGTGTCATTCCATCATAACCGATATCATCAATTCTTCCGATAAATGGGCTTACATAACTTGCACCGGCACTTGCGGCAAGAATTGCTTGATTTACAGAGAATATCAATGTACAGTTTGTCCTGATATTTTCCTTGTGAAGAATTGAAATGGCTTCCAAACCTTCTTTGGTCATAGGAATCTTAATTATAATGTTTTCATGAATTTTTGCAAGTTCACGTGCTTCAGTTACCATTCCTTCTGTTTCGTATGATGTTACTTCAGCACTTATTGGTCCGTCTACAAGACCTGTAATTTCAGTAACGACATCTTTAAAATCGCGTCCTTCTTTTGCAATTAGTGACGGATTTGTCGTTACTCCTGATAAAACGCCCCACTTTGCAATTTCTTTTATTTCGTCGATATTTGCAGTATCAATAAATAACTTCATAAGATCTCCTATATATTCATTGTGGCAATTTTTACATAGCCGTCGTGCATTACGAAGTTGTCTTCGAGTTTCCATTCACCCTTGTGGAATGTCATATTGTACATTTGTTCAAAGTAGTACATAATGATACCCATATCTTCATAGTAAAGCTTTCCGTTTACTTCTTTTAAATATAAAACTACTTGATTTTGTCTGATAACAAATCTCCAGCTTTGTGAATTGAGTGTGCTAGGAGCGAATCTTGCATAATAAAACACATCGTCCAATCTGAGTTGTTCGAGTTCATCAATGCTTATTGGATTTCCGATTTCTTCATTGAAAACAATTTCTTCAACCGGAAGTCTTTCCGATTTTTCTTCTTGTACGAACGGGTTCTTCGGCTTTGGATATCCAACAGCTAAAATAAGATTTGCATCCTTATTTTGGAAAGCTTTTTCCTTTACAGATTCGGAAGTATTAAATAGTCCGATCCAACAACTGCCGAGACCTTCTTTTTCAAGAAGACTTATAACATCTTCGGCTTTATACATGCCTACAACTTTATCCTTGTTTGAATCACCTTTAAAAGTAACTGTAATATATGCAGGTGCTTCAATCATAACTCCGTTGTAGCCTGCATGACCGTCTAAAGCTTCGAAAACATCTTTGCCGTTTTCATAAAGTTTGAAACTTACACTTTCATTATCCATGAGATTGAACACTTGTTCAAGTCTTGATAATGAGTCCTTGTTGATTTTCTTGTTTTTAAAGTGTCTGTCACTTTTTCTGGATGTTAAAAAATTACTTATTAGCATAAAATCCCTCCCAAATATATTATAACAAATTGTTAAAGAAAAATCTATTCATTGGAGTCTAAAATAATAGTAACCGGTCCGTTATTATTAAATTCTATATCCATCATCGCTCCGAATGAGCCTGTCTTAACCTCGAGTCCCGTAGATTTGAGCTTATCGACAACCATTTCGTAGAATTCTTTTCCCTTCTCATATCCTGCACTTCTGTCGAAGCTTGGTCTGTTTCCTTTTCTGCATTTTGCATATAAGGTAAATTGGCTCACGACAAATAGGCTCGCTCCAATATCAAGTGCTGAAAGATTAAGTTTGTCATCCTCATCTTTAAAAATTCGAAGCTTTGGAATTTTCTTTACAATATAATCCACATCTTCTATTGTGTCGTCGTCTTTTACTCCGAGTAAAACGAGTAATGTCTTGTCGGTTGTTTCATTGTAAACCTTATCATCAATCGAAAGTTTAACTCCGTCAGTAACTTGTATAAGTGCAATCATCAGTTAATTCTCCTGTACGCATTTAGAACTGACGGTATTTGTCCCAAATCTTTTATGATTCGATTGAGTTCCTGTTTGTTTGGAACTTTTACGGTCATAGAAATTGTTGCTAAATTGTTGTCGTCAATCTTTGCGTTTAAGTTTATAAGAGAAGACTTCTGCTCTCTCATATAACCGGCAACTTCGCTTATGAGTCCAACTCTGTCAACCGCACGAATCTCTATATCAGAAACAAACGCATCACTGATGTTTGACGACCAACGAACATTTATCTGTCCAAGTCTTTCTTTTAAAGAAATTGTGTTAGGACAGTCTTTTCTGTGAATTGTGACACCGTGACCTTTTGTTACAAAGCCAACAATTTCATCGCCCGGAAGCGGATTGCAGCATCTGCTGAAACGCACTTTAAGTCCAGGTAAATCATCCACAATAACCGAACTCGGCGAGTCCGAAACGATGTTCGTAGTAGGCTGTATAAAATTGCCATCATCATCTTTTATAGAAACATTCTCAACAAGTGATTTAATCTTATTTACGGCAACATTTAGCTTTAAAGAACCATATCCTATTTGCTGATATAAGTCATCAATTTCACTGAGTGAAAAATATGATGAAAGAGCTTCCATATTTTCTTTTGAGAACGCATCTTCAGGTTTTATATTAAGTCTCTTTAATTCTGAAGTAAGAAGTTCTCTTCCTACAGCAATATTTTCTTCTTTGTCGATACTTCTATACCAGGATTTTATTTTACTTTTTGCTCTTGAACTCTTTACAAACTTTAGCCAATCTCTTGATGGACCACAAATATTTTTAGACGTTGTAATTTCAACGATATCGCCATTTTGAAGTTCATAATTAAGCGGTACAATCTTACCGTTTACTTTTGCTCCGATGGTTCTGTTTCCAACATCGGTGTGAACTCTATACGCGAAATCGACAGGAGTTGAGCCCATCGGCAAATCGACAACGTCACCCCTTGGAGTCAAAATGAAAACCTCATCGTTAAAGAAGTCGACCTTTAATGTATCGATAAAATCCTTCGGATCTGCAAGATCGGCTTGCCATTCCATAAGTTGTTGTAGCCATTTGAGATTTTGTGAAAGATTTGTTTTTCCTTTTTTCTCTTTGTACATCCAGTGCGCAGCAATCCCGTATTCAGACGTTTTGTGCATTTCCCAAGTCCTTATTTGCACCTCGAAAATCTCGCCTTCGTTTGTTATAACGGTCGTGTGAAGCGATTGGTACATATTAGGCTTAGGCATCGCTATATAGTCCTTAAATCTTCCGGGAACCGGTTTCCATGATGCGTGAACAACACCAAGAGCTGCATAGCAGTCATTTACCGTGTCCACAATAATTCTTACAGCTGTAAGGTCATAAATAGAATCAAAACTTTTATTTTGGTCCTTCATTTTTTTATAAATCGAATAGAAACTCTTAGGTCTACCCTCTATTGAAAATTTCAAATTTGCTTCGGTCAGCTTTTGTTTTAGTTTTTCAATAATCTTATTTAAATCGGCTTCACGTTCTTTTCTCTTTTTATTGACCTTTTCAACCAAATCATAGTAAGCCTTCGGCTCCAAATGCCTCAAACAAAGGTCCTCAAGCTCCCATTTAATTTTCGAAATACCGAGTCTATGTGCAAGAGGTGCATAAATATCAAGTGTTTCTCTAGCAATTCTGTATCTCTTTTCGTCGGTCATATATTCAAGTGTTCTCAGATTGTGAAGACGGTCAGCGAGCTTAACAATAACAACTCTGATGTCCTTACTCATTGCAAGAACCATCTTTCTAATATTTTCCGCCTGCGCTTCGTCAGCTTTCTTATAATTTAAATTTTTAATTTTCGTGACACCTTCGACAATATCAGCAATGTTTTCACCAAACATCTCCTTTATATCGTCATATGTGTACTTAGTATCTTCAATTACATCATGTAAAAGTCCGGCGCAAATCGTCTGCGAGTCCATATTGAGTTCAGACAGAATCTTTGCAACTGCGACCGGATGAATAATATAAGGTTCCCCGCTCTTTCTGAGCTGTCCCTCATGTGCTTCCTTAGCGAGATTAAACGCTTTTGTTATAAGCTCGACATCGGCATCGGGATTATATTTTAATATATAAGCTAATAAATCTTCAAGCATACCATCACCTCTTGTACCTATAGTTTGTTATGATTATTTGTGCTTCTTTATTACCTCTGAACTCATTAAGTTGAGGGTAATAAACAATATCCATGTAAAGTCCCTTTTGTATTGAATCATAAATATCTAAATTAAATTCCTCTTTGAATCTTTTAAGGAATGCGTCCTCAGTCTCAAACAAAATTGCCGTAACAACTCTGTTTGAACTTGAAACAAGAGATAGTTTAATAACATTTTTATTTTTTCCTAATACATTAAAACCTATAAATTTTAAATTATTGTCCGCAAATTTCGGCTCCTCATTCGCCTTACCGAACGGCCTGAATGAATTTAGCATATCAAGAAATCTTAAATCCACCATTTCAAGCGGGAAAATTGCGTCTATATAAACCTTTTTAATAAAGTCAGTCTCATATTTATTTGCAGATTTTATGAGTTTATCTCTAAATTCATCCATCTTATCTTTTTCAATTGAGAGTCCGCAAGCCATTTTATGTCCGCCGAATTTTAAACATAAATCACTGAACTCTGAAATAGAACTATAAATATCAAACTCATCAACACTTCTTCCTGAACCTTTTAGATTTTCTTCTCCATCAGTAAGGATAATTGTCGGTCTGTAATATTTTTCTTTTATACGTCCTGCAATTATTCCTGCAACACTTTCATGAATATTTTCTAGATAAATGACAAGCGCACTAGGAAGATTATTTGAATCTATTTTTTCGAGAGCGGACTTGTATCCCGATTCGGTATATGTTTTTCTTTCTTCGTTTAAATCATTTAACTCAGTTGCAATTTCAAGGGCTCTGTCCTCATCTTCAGTGGTTAATAATTCTATACCCAAATCAGCTGTTTTCAATCGACCGCTTGAGTTGAATCGTGGGCCTATAATAAATCCAATATGATAGCTATCCACTTTTGAAATATCAACGCTAGCGACCTTTGTAATTGCCTTCAAGCCCAAATTTGTTGTTGTTCTGTAATTCAGTAAGCCATGATATGAAATTATCCTATTTTCATCTACAAGATCAACGACATCGCAAATTGTTGCAATGCCGGCTAATGTTATGAGCTCCCTGTCAATTGCTTCGTCATATACACCGAATTTTTTTAAAAGTAAAATTGCAACTTTATAAGCAATACCAGCACCGCATAAAAGCTTGAACGGATAATTGCTGTCAGGTCGATGCGGATTTATTGCACCGATTGAATCCGGAATTTTAAACTCCCCGTCTTCAACCTTTAACTCGTGGTGATCTGTAATAAATACATCGAGTCCCAAATCCTTTGCGTATTCTAAAACGTCAAAAGCTTGAATGCCATTATCTACAGTTATAATAAGACTTACACCTTCAAGTTTAAGTTCGTCAACAATACGTCTATTAATTCCATATCCATCAGACATTCTGTTAGGAATTTTATATGTAACGTTAATTCCAAGGCGTTTAAATGTTTTAATAAGAATTGTAGTAGACATAATTCCGTCGACATCATAGTCACCGACGATAGCTACTGTTTCATTATTTTCTTTCAGAGAAATAAGTCGATCATAAAGAATATGGAAATCATTAAAAAGATTTGCGTCATACATTGCTTCGTATGGATTTAAAAAATATTTTCTCATATCGTCAATCTCAGTTATATCTCTGTTATAAAGAATGCGTAGCTTTGTGCGTTCCAACAGATTTAAATTCTTGTCAGGCGACTGAGCATTGTTCTTATTTCTTAAAAACCATTTCTCCAACATAATTCCTCCAATAAAAAAGTAGAATGAGTACTTATATACCATTCTACCATTTTATGGATAAAATTTCCAGTATTATATTAAATTATCTTTTGTTTTGTGCTACTTTTGCTTCGTCTCCGCCGCAGAAAATATACCAGAAGTTCGGAGCTAAGAATACTGATGACCAGAAACCTGAAACCATACCGATGATTAAAGGTAAAGCCAATACTTTAACAGCTTCAACTCCAACATAATATAGAGTAAATACTGCAAGAAGTGTTGTTACAGTTGTGAAGATAGATCTTCTTATAGTGTGGTTAACTGCTGAGTTAATGATATCTTCTTTTGTTGCTTTAGGTTGAAGCTTTCTTTCTTCTCTGATTCTATCGAAAATAATGATTGTAGCGTTGATTGAGTAACCCAAAATTGTGAGTACTGCAGCAATAAGACTTGAATTTACAGGGAAACTGAAAATTGCATAGAAGCCTACTGTGATCAAAACGTCGTGAATCAAAGCGCAAATAGCAGCGACACCGAATAAAAATTCAAATCTGATTGTAATATAAACAAGCATCAAAGCTGAAGCAATTAAAATTGAAATAATAGCTTTTCTTTGAATTTCTTTACCCATTGTCGGTTCTGCAGAGTCAGAAGAAATTGCAGTTCTGTCAATTGAAAGTTCTTTTTCAAGAGCGTATTTGATTTCCGTCATTTGTGTTGTGTCAAAGTCTTTTGTACTTTTTACAATGATGTCGGATTTGTTTTCTCCACTGTATTGAATACCGATTGTGTTGTCATATTTTTTAAAAATATTTCTAATCTTTTCTTCTTCGATAAACTTAGGTGCTTGAATTGTTATAACAGTACCACCTGAGAAATCAATACCAAGATTGAATCCCTTAACAGCTGCAAAACAAATTCCGGCAATTATGAGAATGGCTGAAATAGCCATATAAATATATCTGTGTTTTACAAAATTCATAATTCTTCCCTCCTAAGCTCCAAATGATTTGTTAGATTTAAATGTAAAAATGTTTGCCATTAAATCCAATAACCATTTTGTAAGAAGTACTGCTGTGAACATTGATGCAACAATACCAAGGATGAGTGTAACACCGAATCCTCTGATTGCACCGATACCATATACATAAAGAACAATACCTGCAATTAATGTTGTGATATTTGAGTCAATAATTGATGATAATGCATTTTTGTATCCGGCTTTAATAGCAGCCTTGTGTGTTTTTCCTGCTTTAAGTTCTTCTCTAATTCTTTCGAAAATAATAACGTTTGCGTCAACGGCCATACCGATTGAAAGCATAAGTCCTGCAATTCCCGGAAGAGATAGCTTAACTTTTAGAAGTAGGAAGAATCCGATAATAATTTCAGTATAAACAAGCAAACTGATACATGCTGGAATTGCCATTACTCTGTATAATGCGAGTAATAATACCATAATTAATAATAATGAAATTCCAATTGCAAGTAATGATTTTTCATAAGCATCAAGACCAAGTGTAGGTCCGATAACCGAGCTTGTGAGTTCCTTCATAGGAATAGGAAGAGCACCTGCTTTAATAAGTGTAGCAGTTCTTGTTGCATCTTCAAGCTTCATTGCTTCGTTACCGCCGTTGATGATTGCTTTTCCGCCTCTGATTTCTTCATGAACCATAGGTGCTGAAATAACTTCATCGTCCAATCTGATAAACAAAATCTTCTTTTGTGCATCTGTTTCTGCTGCAAGTCTCTTTGTTGCTTCAGCAAATTTTTCTGCACCTTCATCGTCAAATTCAAGACTGATTACAGGTTCGTTACCTTTAATCGGGTCATTAATATATTGAACGATACTTTCTTTAACATTTTTACCTGTTAAAACTACATTTCCATCAGGATCAACGAATTGAAGTTGAGCTGTTTTACCGATCAATTTCAATGCTTCTTCTGAGTCCTTTAGACCTGCGAGTTCAACACGGATACGATTATCCCCTTCAATAGCGATATTTGGTTCGCTTACTCCAAGACCATCAACACGTTGTTGAATGATAGCCTTTGCTTGTTCCATATATCTTCTTAACTCTTGACCACTTGCATCAGTGTCAGCTTGTAATAATACATAAACCCCACCTTGAAGGTCCAATCCTAATTGAATTGCATCTTTTGCCTTAGGGATTTTTTTGTCACCTAGTTGAAAGCCGAATACGCCAATTGCGAAAATTGCAAGTACTAAAGCTACAACCAAGGTAAAGTAAACTAATGATTTACTTTTCATCCTTCTCCTCCTTATCTGTTGGCCAATATCGAAATGGCACATTCAATTCTTTTTTTCTCCATTTCGCAGCCAAGTTTGTAAACCTTATTGATGTTTTTGTTGTTATACCATGCGTTTGCATGACATCCGCCGGAACAATAAAACCTTGCCCAGCAATATTTACAATCGTCTTTTGTAAAGACATTAGTAAACTTGAACTCATCTCTGAGTTCTGTATTCTTAACACCTTCAAAAACGTCGCCGAGCTTAAATTGTTCTTCGCCGACAAACTGATGACAAGGATATAAGTCTCCTTGAGGTGTTACAGCCATATATTCATTTCCTGCTCCGCATCCGGAACATTTTTTTATTATGCAAGGACCTTGAGATAAATCAATCATAAAGTGGAAAAATAAAAACTTATCATCCTTCTTTAAGATGTCGAGATAATCTTTGGAAAACTTTTCGTATTCCTTCAAAACCTTATCAAGATGTTCTTCCCTTATTGCATAATATTCGTTAGGATCCGTTACAACAGGTTCGACAGAAACCTTTTCAAATCCTTCATTATAAAAATTTAAAATATCTTCGCTGAAGTCAAGATTTTGATTTGTAAAAGTGCCACGAATATAATAATCTTTATCGCCACGCTTTTCTACAAGTTTCTTAAACTTCGGAACGATGATATCATAACTGCCCTTGTCGGTTAAAGTCTTTCTCATTTTATCGTTTACGGATTTTCTTCCGTCAAGACTTAAAACGACATTGGACATATTTTCATTTATAAAATCAATTATTTCATCATTTAATAAAACGCCGTTTGTGGTGATTGTAAATCTGAAATTTTTGTTGTATTTCGGTTCTAAAACCTCTCTTCCGTACTTCACAAGTTCTTTAACAACTCTGAAGTTCATGAGTGGTTCTCCACCGAAAAAGTCAACTTCCAAATTTACACGTTTGCCCGAATTTTCGCACAAAAATTCCAATGCTCTCTTTCCTACAGAAAGTGGCATCAGACATTTTTCTCCATTAAAATTCCCTTGCGATGCAAAACAATATTCACACTTCAAATTGCAATCGTGAGCCATATGTAAACATAGAGCTTTTACAATATTTTGATTTGCGAATGGAATAGTGTCAACATCAATCGGCTCACTAAACAGTAAACCCTCCGATTTAAGAGAGTTTATTTCTGAAAGCGCTTCGGTTATATCGGATAATTCATAGTTGTACTTAGAAGCAAGTTCCTCGTCCGAAAGCTTGTCATATTCATCTACTATATCGTATATAATCTTTTCAACAACGTGTACGCTGCCTGAGTTAATATCAATTATACAATATACGCCATTAAGATGAAATTTATGGATTCTATTCTCCATTATTTTAACCCCAAAAAAAAGTAGTGGATATTACCACCACTTATTTATTTTGTGGATTTTCGCACTTTTGGTTTCCAACTGTGCAACTGGTCTTGCATGCTGATTGGCATGAAGTTTGGCATTCGCCGCATCCGCCGTGACATAATGTGTCTTTTATGTTTTTCTTTGTCAATGTTTTAATAAGTTTCATTTTTTACCTCCAAATTAAATAGTGTCTACTTTTGCATCTTTAACGTCTTTTTTCTTTGAAATTGTTGCAACTGATGATTTTAGAATCTCAACTTGATTTTTGAGAGTTCCGACTTCAATAACAACAATGTCATCCTTAACTTGTAAAATCTTACCCATTGTTCCTGCAATGGTGATAACGCTGTCTCCCGCTTTAAGGGCCGCTCTCATTGCTTGGACCTCTTTATCCCTTTTTTGTTGTGGTCTAATCACGAATAAATAGAAAAAACCTAGAACAACGACCATAGGTAAAAGAGAAATCAGTGGGTTTGCTGTTGGGTTTGCTGTTGTAGCTCCGTACATTTCTTCACCTCACTTACGGTAATTATATAATAAAAAAACAAAAAAATCAATAGTTAATCCAAATAACCATAATTTTTATAAAATTCCTCTTTATATTCTAAGAAATTTCCATCAATTACACTCTTTCTTATATTTTCCATCAACTTTAAAAGGAATCTGACATTGTGGAGACTCAGAAGTCTTCCGCCAAGGATTTCACCGTTCATAACGAGATGTCTTATATAAGCTTTTGTGTGATTTCTGCATGCGTAACAGTCGCAATCTTCTTCAATAGGTGTGAAATCTTCAGTGAATTTTGCATTCTTTAAATTTATTCTGCCGTATTTTGTAAATGCTGCACCGTTTCTTGCAATTCTTGTCGGAAGAACGCAGTCCGCCATATCGATTCCCCTTTCGACAGACTCGAAAAGATAGTCTGGCGATCCGACACCCATGTGATATCTCGGTTTGTCCTCAGGCATATAATCTGTGCATGTATCAAGCATTTCCTTTAAAACTTCGATAGGTTCTCCAACGCTGAGTCCACCGACCGCATATCCTTTTAAATCAAATTTGCAAGTTTCAATTGCGGAAAGTTTTCTTAAATCTTTATACATTCCGCCTTGAACTATACCGAAAAGAGCCTGATCATCTCTAGTTTTTGCATTCACGCATCTTTCGAGCCATCTCAAAGTCCTTTCCATGGAATGTTTAATATAGTCGTAATCGGCCGGATATGGGGCACATTCGTCAAATGCCATCATAATATCGGAGCCTAAATTCTCTTGAACGGAAATTGATTTCTCCGGAGAGAGAAAGACCTTAGAGCCGTCGATATGCGATCTAAAGTGTACACCTTCTTCGGTGATTTGTCTGTTTTCGGTTAAACTAAACACTTGAAATCCACCGGAATCTGTTAAAATTGGAAGTTTCCAATTCATAAATTTGTGAAGACCGCCGGCTTTTTTTATAAGTTCGTCCCCGGGACGTAAAAATAAATGGTATGTGTTCGAAAGAATAATCTTTGTATTTAAATCCAAAAGCTCATTATTCGAAAGAGTTTTAACCGTCGCTCTCGTTCCTACCGGCATAAAAATAGGTGTTGGTATATCTCCGTGAGGAGTTTTTAAAACACCTACCCTCGCCTTTGTCCTATCATCTTTTTTTAATACTTCAAACTCAAAACTCATAAATTCTCCATTATTCTATAAACATTGCATCGCCGAAACTGAAAAATCTGTATTTTCTATCGACTGCAATTTTGTATGCATGAAGGGCATTTTCTCGTCCCATAATTGCAGAAATAAGCATAAGAAGTGTGCTCTTCGGCAAGTGGAAATTGGTGATCAGCTTGTCCACAACTTTAAACTTGTAACCCGGATAAATAAAAATATTTGTCCATCTGCTGCCCGCTCTCACTTCGCCGTTTTCATCTGCAGCACTTTCAAGCGTTCTTATTGTAGTTGTTCCTACTGCAACAACTTTTTTGCCGGCTTTCTTTGCTGCATTAATCTTCGCTGCAACTTCTTCACTAACAGTATATAATTCTTCATGCATCTTATGATCTTCAATAAACTCAGATGTAACCGGTCTAAATGTGCCGAGACCTACATTTAATGTTATAAAAAGTTCCTCGATGCCTTTGTTTTTTAATTTTTCCAAAAGCTCATCCGTAAAGTGGAGTCCTGCTGTCGGTGCAGCCGCACTACCCGGATCCTTTGCATAGACTGTTTGATACATCTCTTGGTCTTCAAGTTTTTCATGAATATATGGAGGAAGCGGCATAGTGCCAAGCCTATCCAAAATTTCATATAAAATTCCGTCATATTTAAGCGTTACATAACGAAGACCTTCTTCATCAACTTCATCGACCACAAGGGATAGCTCATCTCCAAAGAAAAATTCTGTTCCTACTTTAGCTTTTTTGCCCGGCTTTGAAAGACATTGCCATCTATCATCGCCAAGTTCCTTTAAAAGTAAAAACTCAACTTTTTCTTCCTTGTCTTTTCTATGTCCAAAAAGTCTTGCAGGGATAACTCTTGAGTCATTAAAAACAAGAATATCCCCTTCATCTAACAGATCGACCAAATCTGAAAAAACATAATCTTTTGGTTCACTGCCTTTTTTATCAACTACCATCAGTCTTGATTTATCACGTTCTTTTAAAGGCGTTTGAGCGATTAATTCTTCAGGTAAATCAAAATCGTAATCATCAACTCTAATCATTTAATACTTTTACCTCGATTCCCGGATAATAAAAATTTAATATCTCCAAATATTTGAACCCCTGCTTTGCCATTTCATTTGCTCCATACTGTGAAAGTCCAACGCTGTGGCCGAATCCTTTTCCATAGAATACATACTTATCTGTTAAATCAATTGAAGTTTCAATAATATTTTGACCTCCCGCCTCTGCTGAAGATCCAATATTTTGTACTTTTGAAACTTTATCAAGTTTATCGTCCGATAGTTTTACTATGTCAAAAACAACTCCTTCATTAGGTCCCGGAGTGCTGGCAACTATAATAGTTTTTTCTTTCTTAGGCATTGGTTTTACATTTGTATTTTCAACTTTTTTATTCACATCAAAAAGTGTGCTTTTAAATTTCGAAGAGCCGAAAATTAATCTAAACTTATTTGCCGAAAGTTTAACATCTCCGTCATTATAGGATACGACAACATCTTTGACTCGTCCTAAAGCATTTTTTTGAAGCCTTAAACCTTTGAAATTGCGTTTGTTTGTCTTTTGTGCAAGAAGTTCGTCAAGATTATCTCTTGAAACTTCCACTTTCCAATTTACGTTCGGCGTATTTGTGCTGTATGGGTCATACTTCATAACAAGATATGGATATTTGTTTCCCCAAACCTCTTCGCTTGACGCAATAACACCCCCGTTCGACGATGAGTATGTCGCGTTTATTATTTCACCATTAAAAGATGCAATAAGCCCCTTTGTTTCATCAACTGCTTTTCTAATTTTATCATTCACATTGTTCACACCAAGATAAACTTGACTGTAAATGTCATTTGTAAGATTGTATCCGTGTTTTATATATTTCTTCAAATTAGAAATTGCATAACTTCTTGCGGCAATCGCTTGTGCTTTAAGAGCATCCATTTCAAAGCTGGAACCCATTTCACCTGAAACAACAGAATAAATATATTCTTCAAGATTTACATTATTTATAAGTGCATTGTTTATTGAATCTACATAAAAACAGCCATTATATTTCCTTTTATCAACAGATGTTATATTGTTCTTTGAAGCAACCATGCTGTTTTCATAAGGACCGTAAAACCCTGAATCCGTCTTTATCATAAGTCCGTTCTCATATGATAAATGAATCGATTTTGCAGGGATTGGAAGAATAACTTTTCCTTCTGTTACGAGTTCAAACCCTTGTTCAGAAGTCAAATCATATCCGTCACTCGACGATTTAATTTTTATATTTATTGTTAAATCATCACTTTTCGCACTTGTAGAAATAGTTAAAAGTGATATTATAATCGTTAAAAATAATAAGAATCTTTTCATTTAACCCTCCATAAATGGCACTCCAACGTGAATTGCTGCTTTTTCAGTCGCGATTCTTCCCCTAGGCGTTCTTACAATAAATCCTATTTGCATGAGATACGGCTCGTACACGTCTTCTATAGTTCCCTTTTCTTCACCGCTCGCAGCACTTAAAGTGTCAATGCCGACGGGTCTTCCTTTAAACGTAACAAGAAGTGTTCTTATAATCTTTCTGTCCGTTTTATCAAGTCCTAAATCGTCAACTTCAAGGATATCTAGACCTTTTTTTGCCATTTTGTTGTCTATTTCGCCACTTCCCATAACAACAGCATAGTCGCGAACACGTTTAAGAAGTCGGTTTGCAATTCTCGGTGTGCCACGAGAACGTCTTGCGATTTCTAGTGCCCCTTCATCGTCTATAAACACATCTAAAATCTTTGCACTTCTTTTTATAATTTCCGTAAGACTCTTTTCATCATACAGCTCGAGATTTAAATTCACTCCAAATCTATCGCGAAATGGCGAACTCAAAAGTCCTGCTCGTGTGGTTGCACCAATAAGAGTGAACTTTTCAAGATCGAGTCTTACACTTCTTGCCGTTGGACCTTTTCCAATCATTACATCAAGGCAGTAATCTTCCATCGCCGGATACAATATTTCCTCAACATTTCTGGAAATTCTGTGTATTTCGTCGATAAAAAGCACATCGCCTCTTTCAAGATTAGTCATAATGCTTGCCAAATCCCCCGGCCTTTCAATTGCCGGACCAGACGTGACCTTTATATTTACTCCGAGTTCATTTGCAATTATATTTGCTAGAGTGGTCTTTCCAAGTCCCGGAGGTCCATAAAGAAGTACGTGGTCGAGCGTGTCCTTTCGTATTTTGGCAGAATCGATAAAAATCTTTAGTTTATCTTTCGCCTTGTATTGTCCGATATATTCATTGAGCCATCTCGGACGTAAAGAATTGTCAAATAAATCCTCCCCATCTCTCAGATTGCTCGAGATTATTCTCTCGTTTTCCATTGAATCTCCCTTTAGTTCATATTCTTAAGTGCAAATTTTAAGGCTTCGTCAATCGTCATATCCGTAAAATCGATATGTGCAATTTTCTTTTCGATTTCAAATCTATTGTATCCAAACTGTGTTAGCGCTTCTATAAGCTCACTGTGGATTGAACTCTTCGGTTCTTCATCAATGTCTTCAATTGCAAATTCAAAGTCCTTTACCTTGTCCTTCATATCCACAATGAGTCTTTCGGCACTCTTTGCACCTATGCCCGGAAGTTTTGTTAGGCTCGCTTTGTCTTCTGAAACAATTGAAGCAACAAGCTTTGACAAAGTTACACTTCCCAAAATACCGATTGCGGTTTTTGGCCCTACTTTCGGTACTGTTCTTAAAATATTAAACATCTCTCTATCTTCTTTAGTTGCAAAACCGTAGACCGAAATTTTGTTCTCACTCACGACCTGCTCCGCATAAATCACTTTTTCTTCACCGATTCTTACTTGCGATAAAATGTTTTTCGGTGCTTCCAAACGATATCCTATGCCTGCAATATCAATCACAAGATAGCTATCATAAAAATCTACAATTTTGCCTTCAAAATATTCATACATAATTACTTTAACCTAAATTCATCTTTAAATCTACCGGTGAATGAATGGCATATTGCAAGTGCCAACGCATCTGCGGCATCATCCGGCTTCGGAATTTCCTTCATATTCAAAAAAGATTTCACACATTCCTGAATATCTCTTTTATTTGCACGTCCGTAGCCTGTAATTCCTTGTTTTACTTGAAGAGGAGTGTATTCATATATCGGAATTTTATTATTTAGACAACAAAGCACTTGAACTCCACGTGCCTGTGCAACTTTAATTGCAGTGGTAACATTTCTGTAGAAAAATAGTTCTTCAATAGAAACTTCGTCCGGTTGATATCTCTTTATAAGAAAATCCAAATCATCATATAAGAGCTTCAACCTTTCGGGAAATGTGAGGTCCGGCTCAGTGTTTATTATTCCATAGTCAACAAGTTTAAACTTGTTACCGTTTGTATCTATTAAACCGAAACCTAAAATCGCAAGTCCCGGATCCAATCCTAAAATTCGCAAAAAATCTCCTCCATATTTATTATACCAAAGAATGCGAGAAATCGCAAGGAAAAGGACACAAAAAAACTCTCTGCAATCCGTGCAGAGAGTTTGAAATTTCTATAATTCTCCTGTTTTGAATCCTTCTTTTTCAACTTTTGATACAAGTTCATCAAATTCTTCATTTGAAGCAACCTCGACTCTACATTGAACTTTAAGAATTCCCATAACCTTTGCATCCATAACGACCATTGAAGGAACATTAATGCTTTCTTTTCTAAAGACATTTAAGAGTCTTGAAAGTTGTCCCGGAATATTGAAGATGTAGACAATAAGTTGTCTTCCCTTTCCGAGATTGAAAAGATCTGAGAATGCTTTAAATATTGAAGCGTGTGTCATGATTCCGAGGAAATTTCCATCAGCATCAACTACAGGCAAGAACGGAATATTTAATTTTTCAATAGCGATACTTGCTTCGTCAATACCGTCATTTGGATCAAGAGCCTTAATCCCGGTTTCAACAAATTTTTCAATTGATTGTTTTTCAAATTCCTCTCTGTTTGATGTGTTTTCATGGAAAAATCTTTCATAAATTGTAGCCTTCATTACGTATCCGACGAATTTTTCTCCTTCAACAACCGGTAAACTTAAAAATCCACCTTCTTCCATTTTTGCAAGTGCTGTCTTTACAGTATCTTCAACTGAAAGAAGTGTAAGGAAATTTTTTGATAGAATATGGTTTTTTACTAACATTCTAATACCCCCTAAATTATATTTTGCTAAGGACAACAGTTAGTTAATCCATTAACAATTTCTTAAATATCTCTACAGTTTTATTATACCCAATATTTGAACAATTTTCCAGTACAATCGTAATACATTTAGGATTTTCTTCATTTTCATAGAAACCTGTAAAAAAATAATTGTATTTTCCGTTTCCAAGTTCCGCAGTTCCGGTTTTTCCTCCTGCATTTTTTAGACCAAAACCACTTGCAGTTCCTGTCGCCACAACTTCTTTCATATAGTCTTTTACTTGATTTGCAATTTGTTCGCTAAAAGGCATCATAATCTTTTTAGAAAAAAGTTTTTTATTTATTTTTACATCTTCCGTCTCAAAAGAGTTCACATATCGTGGTGTATAAAAATATCCGCCGTTATAGACACTTTCAGTGATAATATTTAAAATCATAGGAGAGAGTGTAACTTTCCCCTGTCCAATTCCTAAAAGTGCGTTTGAAAACTCGTCGTCAGAAAGACTTAACTCAATCGGTGCCATAGGAACAATCGAACTTTCCGAAATTGTTTTATTGACTGAATCAACTAAATTTTTAAAACTTTCAAGATATTTCAAATTTGCCCACACGAAATAAGTATTTAAAGAATGTGCAAATGCTTTTTTCATGTCGACAGTGCCATATCTCATATTGTTGTAATTTGCAATTTTAGCATCCCCGATTTCAATTGAGCCTGTATCTTCGTAATTTTCATTGAAATTATTTTGCAAGAGATTTATACTTGTCAAAATTTTCATTACAGATCCCGGAGAATATCTGCCGAATTGAACGCGATTTAACATCGAGCTCTCGTTTTCATTGTTTATAAACTCAGATAGCTTTCTTTCATCGTATGTCGGGTTTGAATAACTGGCAAGTATCTCGCCAGTCTTCGGGTTAGAAACCACTATTGCACCGTTAAAGTTTTTAAGAAGTGCCTGTGCTTTTTGTTGAAGTTTTAAATCGAGAGCCAAAATGAGATTTTCGCCTGTTTTCTCGTTAAGAATTATATTTTTTGTTTTTGTCATAAACGATGCGTTGCCTCGACCCATAAGCTCCGGATTATATAGAGATTCAAGACCGGTAGTTCCGTATTTCTTATCGACATATCCAATCACATGCGAAAAAAGACCCGGATATTTTGAAATTCTGACATAACCATCCTCATTTTTTTCGCTGTATGTTAAAACTTCGTGGTTCCTGTCGAGAATGCTTCCGCGTTTAACAGTTGCTACAAGACGATTCGATCTAGAATCGTACTTTGAATCCACAAGGTATTTTGCACCGACAGAAGCAATCAAAAGAATTGCAATTGTTGAAATAAATGCCATAAAAACAACCGCATACATTAAATTATTCACTTTTTTATTCGGATTGTTTTCCATTTGAAACCTCAATTCTTTATCTAAACATTTTTTCTAAGAGCCGCTTGTAAAACGCCGAGCATCATAAACGACGAAATCATAGAGCTGCCGCCATAAGAAATAAACGGTGCGGTTACACCTGTTAAAGGTATCATATTCAAAGTGCCCATTAAAATTACAAAAAATTGTGAAACAATTGACACCGGAATTAAAACAGCAAGCTTTTTATAATATTTATGGTTTACATATTTAGCAAGTTTCAGGCTGTATGAGAAAAAGATGACGTAAATGATTAATATATTTAAAATCATTATTGTACCCATTTCTTCGCCTATTGCCGCCAAAATCATATCTGAAATATTAACCGGAATTATATTTGGTATTCCAAGACCTATGCCTGTTCCAAAAAGTCCGCCATTAGCAATTGCGGTGAGTGCCGTCACGATTTGATATCCCTTTTTTGCAAAATATTTAAATGGATTTGTCCAAACCATAAATCTTATTCGTACGTGCGGAAGTACCAAAAAGCCGATTAAAGCAAATGCTGCAAACATTATAAGAGTGACGGCAAAATATTTTCTCTCGCTCTCAAATACATAGAGATAACTTATATAAATTATAAATAGTAAGAGTGCACTTCCAAGGTCTCTTTGAAGAAAAAGAAGTCCGAAATATGAAAATGCAATCGCTTCATTTATGAGTTTATAGTATTTTATTTTTGTGAACGATGAGTTCTCCAGCGTCGCAAGCTGAAAAATAAATAACAGTTTTATGAGTTCAACCGGTTGGAAAAGGTGTCCATAAATACTGACCCAGTTTCTTGCACCATTTCTGTTGATTCCGAAAAGCAGCGTGTATAAAAATAAAATATAAATCGCTCCAACGAACATATAAAAGAAATACTCGTGAAAGTCAGTGTTTTTTATAATCATATAGGACACATACATAAATGCGACACCGATTAAAAACCAAATCATCTGCTTCACGCCATATTCGGAATTTAGTCTGAAAATTTCAAGTGTTCCTATGCTAAATAACATGGAAACCAAGACATAAAACAAATCGTATCCAATGAGTCTTTTGTTCAGCCAAACATTTACAAATCCCACTATGAGAACTGATGAAATTGCAATCAAAGACTTTGTAGTAACCTCGTCTTCAGCTTTAAATAAAAACATCAACACTCCACCTAAAAGTTGGAAAAGAAGTATATAAAAATAGGATTTTTTCTTATTTGACATTTCGAATTCTCTCCTCAAACACGATTATTTCATCTCCTATTTTGATAACATCTTTATTTTTCAAAATAACGCTCTTGACTCGTTCGCCATTTACAAATGTGCCGTTAGCACTCTTTAAATCAATCAAATTATAACCTTTGTTGGTCTTTTTTATATGAAATTGTCTCTTTGAAATAGCATCGTCTTTAATAGTTACATCGTTTTCAGCCGCACGTCCGACAGATATATTGTCTCTTATAACGGCAATTTTGTCACTTTCTTCTCCACCGAATCTTAAAATAGCAACCTTCTCTTTGCTTTCTTTTTTAATATAGTATAAAATATCCTTAAGGATGTTTGTGGTAAACAAAAAAACTATAACTACCAAAATATATTTTAAAATTGTGCTTATTGTTGCAAAATAATCCATAAAAACTCCTTTACGAGGTGATAAAATGAAATATACATGTACCGAATGCTGCCTGATGTTTCTTAAAAACACTAGAACAGAGGCGGAAACAATTAAATATTTGAAGGATAATGATTATAGCGAATCTGAAATAGATGAAGCTATAAAATATGCTAAAGAAGTCGGCTATATCAATGATATAGACTATATAAATGCATATGTATCAGACCATCTCCTTATAAACAAGTGGGGTCCACAAAAGATAATTTTTAAACTTAAAGAAAAAGGTATATCCGGCGAGGCTGTAAATTTTGCACTCATGGACAATGAAGAAATCATAAAAAGAAATCTCTACGCTCAAGTCGAAAAGAAAGCCCAAGGCCTTAATCTCGAAGATTTTAAAACCAAACAAAAAGTGATCAACCATCTTGTTTCAAGAGGTTATGATTATAGTAGTGCAAAAAATGCACTTGAGGACTATATCGATGACAATAGATAACAACGATTCCAAAGACTTTAAAGTCTATATTTTAAAATGTGCCGACGACACCCTCTACTGCGGCATGACAAACGATTTAGAAAAACGTATCAAAACCCACAATGAGAAAAATGGTGCCAAATATACGCGTGGAAGAACGCCCGTCAAACTAGTTTATTTTGAAACAGGCTATACAATGAGTGAAGCTTTGAAACGCGAGGCTGCGATAAAAAAATTAACAAAGACAAAAAAGTTGAAACTTATAAATGATTTTGATATTGAAAAAGAGCGATAACAACTATCGCTCAGCTCTATCAAAAATTTGCAAAAAAGATTCTGCCAAGTTCTAATTTTCAGGTGTTTCCATGTTGGAAATTTCTTTTTTTAGGGCTTCACGCCTCACCCTTGCTTCTCTTCTTTTTCTTTTTTCCATCCTTATACGCTTTTCTTCTTCTGTGAGAGGTCGCCTTCTTCGATCTTTATTTTTGTACATAATTGCAAGAATGCGTGCGAAAAATATGCTAACAAGCCCGCATGCCCCTGTCAAAACTACGACTCTCAAATCCTCAGGTGAACTCTTTAAAAAGCCTCCGTTTTTATTTAAAAATAACCTTATGAGTGCATAAAATACTAGTACAACTCCAGGTAAATATTTTACAAATCTTAATCTTGAGAACAACACGTGAAGTATTATAACCGCAATGGCGATTAAGACAAAATACAACAGCGAATATTGTTCAAGTCTAAGATATGGTCCCAATTCATCAAGAACCTTATCTATCAATTCCATTTAAATCAACTCCAAATTAATTATACATAAAATTGTTGTTAAAATCAATACTTCTTAGTAAAAGCGTTTCCAAATCTTTGATTTTTTAACGTTTGACAAATGTGTTTCCGCCTCTGAGCCATATGACCACATATTCATAAACATCGCCGCATTTTCTGTGTCAATGTTTAAAACTTCCGAAACATCAAGCTGAACATTCTTGAAATTTACAATTTTAAACGAATTTGTTGTCCTTACAATAGCAAGATTTCTTATTGAACTTGTGGTGAAATCACGAACATTCGAAAAAAGTTTATTGATATCTCTTATCGAAATAGACTGTTGATTTTCATTTAACAGTATTCTAGCGTTCACATCTCTAATTGAAATGTCCACGTTTTTCACTTTGCCGTCGCTCTTATCAAACATCCTAACAATCAAAACCCAATATCCGTTTCGTCTGATTATACCCATATTCCTTTTATCAAAATAAAGTTCGTTGTAGAGTACATTGTTAATATCCTCTTTTATAACTTCAAGCGAATTCTTTTGATATACTTGGTCAAGTGTTATCGGACTTTTAAAATTCGATGACTCGATAGGAATTATTGAAATACTGTTCTTAAAAAGCTCCCTTCCATAGTTTAAAGTTTCGAATGTATATGACAAAAATTGCGGATTTACATAATTTATTTTAATTTTTTTCTTGCCATAAAACTTACTTTTATCATTATGTTTTATATTTAAGTTCTTGGACTCAAATTCATAAAAATGCTTTTTAAATGTTGCCGTTATAGGATTTGTAAGAATACCACCTATCGGTTCCGTCCTAACATCAATATTCAAATATCCATTATTTTTCGGAAGATAAATTCCCTTCGTCTTATAAACTTGAAGCCCTTCTGTATCTCTGTATACAAATAATGTCTTGTATTCCGGATTATCGCCGTCATCTTCACGCAGCCCTAGAAAAAGTGCAGTTGGTTTAAAAGTTTCATTTGGTTTTGCATTTCTTTCAATTTTACGTTTATTCACAATAAAATTGTAATCATTTTCATCTATTTTGCCTTCGTATTGTGCTTCATAAAGATTGTAGTTCTCATTCACGAGAATCTTTGTATCTTCTAGAACTGCAATATCGCAAACATAATCTTCCGAGGAATATACACTTAAAACGATAATATCCTCAGCTTTGTCGTAATCACGTAAATTATTTAAATTGTAATTGTTAACTAAATAATCCTTAATGCTCACTTTTTTTGTCATATAGCGAACACTCTTGTAATCTTTTCCGCAAATAAAAGCACGATCTTTATAGAAAACCATATTCTTGTTTTGAAAGCTTATTTTTTCTCCATTTTGATTGAACTTATTTATAACCGTATATTTGCCTTTAATTGGGTAAGTTATATTTATTATATCACTGGATCCACTCTGTTTTATTTTGCAACCGATTGAGAAAATAGAGATAAGAATAATAAAAAATATAAATTTATTCTTCATCACATTTCTCCTCGTCAAAAACTTTCGGAAGAGTGATTATAAAACTTGTGCCCTTTCCAACTTCACTCACGAGCTTGATGTCTCCGCCTGAAAGTTTGACAATTTGATGTACAATCGAAAGCCCGATTCCGGTGTGACTTTTCTTGGTGTCTCCCCTATAAAACTTTTCAAAAACATGATCTCTGTCTTTTTCAGGAATTCCGTCACCGTCATCAATTACTGAAACAACAAAATTTTCACCCATATCCTTTAAATCAATCTTTATCGTACCATCTTCGGATGTGAATTTAAATGCATTGTCTAAAAGATTTATAAACACTTGTCTAAGCTTGTCCGGATCGTTTAAATATTTTAAACTCTTTACATTTGATTTTATATAGAAGTTTTTATTTTCAGCTATTGCACGTGGCTTAAATTGCATTTCAAGTGCTTGCAAAAACTGAACCATATCAATAGTTTTCTTTTCGAGTTTAACTTTTTTATTTAAAAGTCTACTGAAGTCCAAAAGATCATTTACCATTTGAGCAAGTCTATCACTTTCCTGCTCGATTATGTTAAGGCCGTCTTTTAATAGTTCCTCATCTGAAGAATCTTCTTTTAATGTGTAAGCCCATCCCTTTATAGATGTCAATGGCGTCTTTAACTCGTGGCTAACGTTTGCGATAAATTCATTTTTAACCGCATCACGCTTCAAAACTTCATCCCTCATATAGTTCATACTTTCACCGAGTTTAACAGTTTCAAGCGGTCCTTGCGGATTGTATTTGTAGTTATAATTGCCCTTTGCAAGCTCGTCAGAGTATTTTTTGAGCCTATAAATCGGCTTAACTATCATATCACTTGCTATAACAGCCATAATTATAGCAATAATAGCGACCACAACTCCTATTGTGATAACAAGTTTCAAAACATTAAAAATAGACTCGTCCGCCTCTTTCAGACTTGATTGAAACACACTTATGCCAATCATTCTGTTCTGATAAGTTATTGGGAGAGCCACGCTAACGATTTTTGAATCACTGAATGAAAATTTATCAATAGACGTGTAATAACCGCTTTCTTTTATCCCGGTTAAAATTTCCGTTTTATTTAAGTAAGTATGCGTAAGGCCAATTGTGCTTAAAAGAAGATTTGCTTCTTCATCCATCAGCTCCAAATGGCCTGTATTATATTGAAAAAATGTAAAGGCATCGTCTAAAACAACATTCTTAATGCCTTTTGAAAAGTCGATATATCTGTATAAATAGCCCAAATTCAGTTCAGCTTGAGATTTTAATTTTGAAGTTGCATCCTTGTAAAAATAATTTTTTACACTAAAAATAACAGCAATCTCTAAAATAAAAATTGCAAAAATTATAATAATTGTTAAATTTAAAATAAGATAAAATCTAAAGCTTTTCTTCATTGCTTATACCTGTAACTATCTGTATCTGTAGCCTAGCCCCCATACAGTATTTATATATTCCGGCTCAGAAGCATCGTCCTCGATTTTCGAACGAATACGTCTTATATTTACGTCAATAATCTTTGAGTCGCCGACAAAATCTCGGCCCCAAATCAAATCAAGTAGTTCATCTCTTGAAAAAGCTTTGTGCGGATTTCTCATAAAGAGATCCATAATCGCAAATTCAGTCGGAGTAAGTTCAACATAAACTCCATTCTTGAAGAATTGTCTGGTGTTTTGATCGAGCTTAAATACATCGTCTTCCAATGTATCAGGGACATCCTTTGTTTCTACCCTTCTTGCAAGACTCTTTATTCTCAAAATAAGTTCGGTCGGATTGAACGGCTTTGTCATATAATCATCTGCACCGCTTTCGAGACCCAAAATCTTGTCCACATCTTGACTCTTTGCTGTGAGCATTATGATGCCGACATTATTGTCAAGTTCTCTAATTCTTTTTGCCACATCGAGACCTGAAATTCCCGGAAGCATAACATCAAGAAGTGCAATGTCAGGATGAAAATCAAGAAATGCATCGAGCCCCTCTTCTCCACTTTCCACGTCAACAACATCAAAACCTTGTCTTTCAAGATTTATTTTTATAAATCTTCTAATCGCTGTTTCGTCTTCTACCACTAAAATTTTTAACATAATTACACCTCAAAAATCTTTCTTAGTACTAGTATACCCCAAAACTTGGATAAAAATCAATTTTAGTCATTAAATTTAGTCACAATAAAAATTATTTAATCTCTGAAATAAGACCTATCTCAAGCTTTAGTTTTATAATTCTTTTATATGAGTCATCTATCCGACTGTCATCAACCTTCAATAGTTCTGATATAACTCCCGCCATCTCTTCGTTTTTGTGGCAAACGAGCGGAATATCCCCGCCTGCTTCAACAAATTTTCTTGCCCTTGTCTTCAAGTCACCGTATGAATCAAGTGCGCCCATCGTAAGGTCATCTGAAAAAACAATGCCGTCAAATTTATATTCATCTCGAATTCTCCCCATCCATACCTTTGAAAGACTTGCAGGCAAATTGTCCACCTTAGGCACCAAAATATGTGCAACCATAACCCCACGAAGAATGTCGAAGTTCTTTTTAAATGGAATTAAATCCGTCTTTAAAAGTTCATCGTATGATTTATTTATAATCGGAAGTGCCTTGTGTGAATCAACATAAGTTGCACCGTGCCCCGGAAAATGTTTTCCCACACTCACGATATTATTTTTGTTCATATAATCAATCACATCTCTCGCGTATTTTGCAACCGACTCATAGTTATCCGAAAACGCCCTGTCGCCGATAATGCCATTTCCCGGTTTTTGAGTATCAAGCACCGGTGAAAAGCCGCCGTTAAAATCAAAATGTTTTAAAGCATCTGTTATTCGCTTTCCGTAATCTGTCGCCGGTTTGTTTTTAAAATACCAGCTTGGTGAATTTGTTTTGCCGTAAACCGACTTCAAACGATCAACCCTTCCACCCTCTTCGTCGACAAATATAAACGGCTCATGTACATTCATATTTTTATAAAGTGCTCTTATGTCAAGCACGAGTGCTTTTAGTTGCTTTTCAGATGAAATATTTCTTTTAAAAAGAATTATTGACCCCGGCTTTGTCGCCTTTAAGAAATCCTCCATTTTTTTGTCGTACTTTGTTCCATAAATTCCGGAGCAAATCATCTCTTCGACTTTGGACTTCTTGTCCACAGTTTTTATATATCTATCAAGTTTTTCGTTCAAAGTTTTTTCCATTTCCTTTGTTTTTGTTTCCTCTTTTTTTATAGAGTCCGATTTATTAGAGGCGGAATTCTTTGTGCTCACTTTTCTTTCGGAGTCAAGCACAATTTTTTTAACTTCGGCACCGCTATTCTTCTTGCAACCGAATACAAACATTATAACCATACTCAAAACAAACAATTTATAAATTTTATTCATCCGTTAAACTCCTATAATCATCGATTAGCTCGTCTAAATACTTAGACTTGAAACTCTTGTCAGAAAGCGACTCCAAATCGCCCTCAAGTTTTGGAAACACAAGCTCGCCCGCAACGAGTCTTTGGTGATTCTTGTCCTTTATGTTTAATGAATTGTTAAATCCAATGTCTCCATACTTGTTGTCACCAATAATCGGATGTTTCAAAAGCTTCAGCTGCAATCTTATTTGGTGGGTGCGTCCGGTTATAAGTTCAATTTTAACAAGTGAAAAATCGCTCGCACTCTTTATAGTTGTGATGACCGACTCCATACTCTTTTCACCATCTTTTGTGACTCTAACCATATTCTTATTTTCATTTTTTTCGAATGAATTCTTCAAGATGCCGTTAAAATCCATTTTCCCACGCACAATAGCATGATAAAGTTTTTGTATTTCACGATTTTTTATAAGTTCATTCATCGTTCTCAATGTGTTTGCATTTTTGGCGGCAATCACAAGTCCCGCAGTGTTTCTATCCAGTCTGTTTGAAATTGCCGGAACAAAAGATTGCTCGTCGCGTGGATTATACTCGCCTTTTTCCCTTAGATAATTAATAACGCCGTCAACCACATTCGGTTCTTTCAAATTGTTTGAAACATGGCATAAAAGACCCGCCGGTTTATCTACTATAATGACATTTTCATCCTCATAAACTATCTCAATCTTCGTTTTATTAAATACCTCGCGTCTTCCCTTCGAAAACTTCTCGAAAGTTTCATCGCTGAAATAAATTGTAACATCATCACCCTCTAAAAGAAGATATGAAGGCTCGCATTTCTTTTTATTAACTTTTATCTTTTTCTCTCTGAGCATTCGCATAAGAAAATTTTTACCCGCATTTGGCATAAGCTTTTGCAAAAATCGGTCCACTCTTTGATTAGCGTCATTTACTTTTATTTTAATATTTATCATATATCTCTTCCATTCTTTAGTGATTCGTGTTATAATAATATTATATTAGATTTATGGAATTTAATCAATGAGGTGAAGAAATGACTAGAAAAGACAAAACTAAAGACCTGTTTTACAATGCCATTGATTATCTTGTAATGCTTGTCATTATAATCGGCGTAGTAATAATATTAGGTTGGAAATTTGAAATGCTCTTCAACAAGAGCACTACAGACGACACAACAGTTGTCGAAAATAATACTGAGGAAGATGTTAAACCGACTGAAAGTGATACCGGTAAAAAAGATATCTCGGAAGTCGATAAAATAGATAAAAAACAATCAGAAAATAATGAAAATACGGATTCAAATCCGAATGAAACAGATGTTTCAACATCAGATGAAAACAACGACACAAATTCTGATACAAACGCTGATACAAATACAACTGATGAAAACAATACATCAGATACAAATAATGAAACCGATACAAATAAACCGGATGAAACCAATCAAACCGAAACAAAACCTGCTGAAAATGCAGGCGGTGAAGTTACAGTAAATATTCCGGCAGGCACACTTCCGGGAGCAACCGGACAAATCCTTGCAGATAACGGTATCGTTGAATCAAGTGAAGCATTTGTAAAAAAAGCTGTTGAACTCGGACTTGACAGAAAATTAAAGAGCGGAGAATTTAAACTGACAAAAGGCATGAGCCTCGACGCAGTTGTAAAAGCAATCGCAAAACAATAAAGATAATGCACACCTTTCGGGGTGTGTTTTTTTGTGCCAATATATATTTCTTTGTTTTGATAGGTCTTGTATAATTTCCGTTTTTATAATTTTGTAAAATTTTTCACTTCTATAATTTCTATGAATAATATTTATGTACTCTCTTTTTCAAAAAGCGCAACAAAAAAGCGTCCCAATCGGAACGCCATTTCTCTCTTACTATCCTCTGATTCCTAGATCAGCGATTAATTCTCTGTATTCATCGAGGTTTGTTCTTTCAAGATATTTCATCAAACCTTTTCTCTTACCAACCATCATGAGAAGACCTCTACGACTGTGGTGGTCTTTAGGGTTTTTCTTCAAGTGTTCGTTGATTTCAGTGATTCTTTCTGACAAAATTGCAATTTGTACAGCTGTTGAACCTGTGTCGTTTGAGTGTTTTTGATACTTTTCGATGATTTCTGATTTCTTTTCTTTCTTAATCATTTTATTACCTCCAAATTTTAATCCGCCCAAAACAAAGCAATCGGTGAGGTTTTCCAAATCCCTTGCTTCGGGTACGTCATTTATTATAACACATTTATTTTAAAATGTAAAGTCTTCTTCAATAATTTTCATACATTTCTTTTTATCTTGCATAAGTTGCTTTTTAAGACTTTCAATCGAGTCCATTGCCTTGTTTTCTCTAAGAAAATCTACAATTTCAAGCTTCATCTTTCTTCCATAAATTTCCTTGTCAAAATCAAATATGTTAGTTTCACATGAAAATCTTGTTCCAAATGTTTCGGCAACGCCAATCATAGTCATGCCAAAACCGGAGAAGTCATCCACTTCAACTTTTGATAGATACACTCCATATTTCGGTCTTATAAGATTTTTCGGCAGTTCGAGGTTTGCGGTTTTGTAACCGAAAGTTCTTCCACGTCCAAATCCACGCACCACTTCCCCTTCCATTTGAAAGTTTTCATAAAGAAGTGAATTCGCTTTTTTAAGCTCGCCATTTTTTATAAGATTTCTTATAAGTGTGCTCGAAATTTTCTCGCCGTCAATCATGACATCTTCCATCACAACGACTTTGAAGTTATCATCTTGATTCATCATGAGATACTTCACATCGCCTTCACGATTTCTTCCAAATCTAAAGTCTTCACCGACAACCAAAACACGACATTCGCTCTTGATTCTTGCAAGAAAATCTTCCTTCGATTGATTTTTTACGCTGTTAAATATAAGAGTGGTGATATTTTTAACTCCAAGCTCTTTTATTGCTCGAACTTTCTCCCCTCTTGTCATTATGAGTTCGTTCGTTTTTCCATTATTTCCGAATGAATTGAAAGTATAGACGGCAGGAGTAAGATTCTCCTTTTCCGCCAATTCAACCACTTTATTTATAAGTCGTTGGTGTCCCAAATGAACACCGTCAAAATAACCTATTGTTGCTACATTCATATTCTAACCTCAAATAAAAAATCTTGTGTATATCTGTCCGTCTTTAACTCCGCCGAATGCAAAGACAGTATTCTCTGCTTCTAAAAGAACCACATCTGTTTCGTCATGCTCCGTCTTAATTCTGATTCCGTTCGAAAGTTTTTCACGCTCATCCACAGAAAGAACTATACGTTCATACGGCAAATTTATATCCTTAATCGTCATGAGATTTTTCTCGATATTTTCGGGGGTTATCTCCTCGATAACTCGAGCATCTTCAAGTGAGAATTCTCCCATCTTTTCTCTTTTTAAACTCGTGAGATAAGATGCGACACCCAAACTCGTCGTGTAATCGTAAATGAGTTTTCTTACATAAGTTCCCTTTGAAACACGTGTAACAAACGAGAAGCTGTCGCTCGACTCCTTCGAGATAGAAAGAGAATAAACGAATATTTTTCTCGGCGGTTTCGTTATGTTTTCGCCTTTTCTCGCATATTCATAGAGCTTCTTTCCGTTGTGTTTCAAGGCACTGTAAAATGGCGGCACTTGCATTTGTTCCCCGATAAAATTCGAGATATTTGAAAGAATAATTTCGGGAGAAAGTGTCTTTGTGCGTTCTATAATCTCTCCGTCAAGATCCAATGTATCCGTGCCGACGCCTTGAACGAATGTGCCGCTGTAAGTTTTTTCGAGATCCATCAGATAATCGCTCATTCTAGTATATTTGCCAAGGAGAATCACGAGAAGCCCTTCCGCAAACGGGTCCAATGTGCCGGAATGACCGATTTTCGTCTTTATGTCCATTTCCTTAAATGCAAGTTTAATCTTCCGAATCACATCGTAGCTCGTAATGCCCTTTTTCTTGTTTACAAGAAGAATGCCGTCAAGTTTAGAGCTCATTTTTAATTGCCTCTGTAAGTGATTTTATAAGTTCTTCAAGTTTGCCGTTATATGTGAGGCCTGAGGCATTTTTGTGTCCACCTCCGCCAAATCCCGTTGCGACTTTTGAAACATCGAGGTTTCCTTTCGAGCGAAGCGAAACCTTATAAACATCATCTTCCACTTCTTTAACGATAAACGAAACTAAAACACCTTCGGTATCCCTTATAAAATTTATAATCTCGTCGAGGTCATAGATAAAAGCACCTGCTCTCTCCATGTCTTCCCTTGTGATGACAGTGTATGTGAGTGCACCGTCAAGAGCTTCGGTCATTTTCTCGAGCCCGATTTCAAGGATTCTAAGCTTTCTTATCGGCTTCGATTGATAAATATTTAAATTTATCATATTCATATCTGCACCGAGCGAGAGAAGTCTCTCTGCAACATTGAAAGTCTGTGCTTTAACATTTGTATAAAGAAAACGCCCCGTATCCGTTGAAAGACCTGTAAATAGAGAGGTTGCAACGTCATTTGAAATCGTTTTATTTGTTCTAAATAATATTTCAGAAAGAAGTTCGCAAGTCGAGCTTATTTCCGGCTCTATAAAATTTATATTTCCGTAACCCTCATTTGTCATGTGGTGATCTATAACAACTCGCGTTTTTGCATTTAAAAACGTGTCTCTGTTGTCACCGAGTCTGTCCAAATCGGCACAGTCCATTGAAAAATAAAGGTCGCATGCTCCCGAAAAATCTTCCGGAGAAACAATCTCCGAAAGGCCTGGTAAAAAATTATATTGATTAGGGATGATGTCACTTTTTAAAAGCGTGACATCTTTTCCCATATCCTTTAAAAAATTGTATAGTGCAGTAATGCTGCCAAGATTGTCGCCGTCAACTGAAACATGACTTGATATACATATCTTTTGTGCAGCTTCAACTGCTTCCAAAAACTTTTCAGCGTAACTTTCGTATCTTTTATTCACGTCCAAAATCATCGTCATTTTGATATTTTTCTCCATTCGAATAATCTTCAATTTCATCGAGCGGATTGTCATCATTGTGTTTGATATTGAGAGTTTTTAAAATACTGTTTATATGATCCGCATACTCAATCGAGTCGTCAAGCATAATTCGAAGTTCCGGAACTTGTCTTATTGAAATCGACTTTGCAATTTTAGTTTTAAAATAACCTTCTGCATTTTTGAGCGTTTCAATAATTTTATTCTTTTCTTTATTATTTCCAAGAATACTGAATTTTACATCACAAAAAGATAAATCGTTTGTTATTGAAACTTCCGTCACGCTTGTAAGCGATGAAACATTTGGATCTTTCATATCCCTTAAAGCACCGGCTATTACCTTTTTGATTTCAGCGTTAATTCTTTCTTGCCTTCTTCTATCCATTTTGAACCTCAACCATTTGATATGCTTCAAAAACGTCGCCGACTTTAACGTCGTTGAACCTTTCGATGCTCATACCGGCTTCGTATCCTGCTTGGACTTCACGAACGTCGTCTTTGAAACGTTTTAGAGATGCAATATTTCCGTCGAATATAACAACGTCGTCTCTCAAGACACGTACTTGTGCATTTCTTACAATCTTTCCTGATTGTACATAAACCCCTGCTACCATTGTATTGTTTGGAAGCTTAAATGTTTCACGAATTTCCGCTCTTCCGAGAAGTTCTTCTTTGATTTCCGGTTTAAGCATACCCTTTACAGCATTTTCAACGTCTTCAATGACTTCGTAAATAACTTTATAAGTTCTGATATCAACTTCAAGTTCCTTTGCAAGATCAATTGCTGCAAGGTTAGGTCTTACGTTAAATCCGATTATAACAGCGTCTGAAGCATTGGCAAGCATAACGTCAGATTCATTAATTCCGCCGACACCTGTGTGAATTGTCTTTATGACAACTTCGTCGTTTGAAATCTTTTCAAGTGAGGATTGCAATGCTTCAACAGAACCTCTAACGTCTCCCTTGATAATGATATTAAGATCCTTGATTTCTCCTGCCTTGATTTGATCATATAAATAATCAAGACTTACTTTGTGGCGGTCGCGAAGTTCTTCTTCTCTTATCATTTCTTTTCTCTTTTCCGCTATTGTTCTCGCCATATTCGGATCGTCAACAGCATAAAGAAGTTCACCTGCTTCAGGAACGTCCGAAAGTCCCAAAACAACAACCGGCATTGAAGGACCTGCCTTTTTAATTGGTTTATTCTTATCGTCAAACATCGCCCTTACTCTTCCTGAAGCGACACCGCTTACGATTTCGTCACCTGCTTTAAGGGTTCCCTTTTGAACGAGGACAGTTGCAACAGGCCCTCTACCCTTGTCAAGAAGAGCTTCTACAACAACACCGACAGCCTTTCTGTCAGGATTTGCCTTGAGTTCCTCAACTTCGGAGACAAGTAAAATCATTTCAAGAAGTTCATCTATTCCTTGACCCGTCATAGCGGACACAGGAACAGTAATTGTGCTTCCACCCCAATCTTCCGGTGTCAAACCTTCTTCAAGAAGTTCTTGTTTGATTCTGTCGACATTAGCAGTTGGCTTATCAATTTTATTGATTGCAACAATAATTGGCACATTTGCGGCCTTTGAGTGGTTTATAGCTTCGATTGTTTGCGGCATAATTCCGTCATCCGCTGCAACAACTATAACAGAAATATCTGTGATATTTGCTCCTCTTGCTCTCATCGATGTAAATGCAGCGTGGCCCGGGGTGTCCAAAAATACAATTTTCTTTCCGTTTATATTAACTGTGTAAGCACCGATGTGTTGTGTAATTCCGCCGGCTTCGCCTGTTCTTACATGAGCATTTCTGATTGAGTCCAAAAGACTTGTCTTACCATGGTCAACGTGTCCCATAACTGTGACTACCGGTGGACGTGGTTTTAAATCTTCTTCTTTGTCTTCATAGTCGAGCTCAAATTGATCGTTTATCAATTCTTCTTTCGACATTTCCGGTTGAATCTTTATATCAAACTCAGTTGCAATAAGTTCAGCTGTTTCGTAGTCAATCGGTTGATTTTGGGCAACCATCATTCCAAGTTCAATGAGCTTTCCGATAATCAAGTTAACCGGTGTTCCAATCTTTTCAGAGAAATCGCTCACAATAATTGATTCCGGAATTTCAACAACTTCGTTTACACTCACGACTTCTTTATTCGTATCTTTTTCTTTCTTCTTGGTCTTTTTCTTTTTGTTCAACCTTGTCTTTTCAAAGAAATCCACATCTGCATCTTCGTACTTTTTGTCTTTGTACTTATCCCTTGATTTCTTTTTATTGTTTGGTTGAATAACTTTCTTTTCTACCGGAGGTCCGAAAATTTCAAGTTCCGGTTTCTTATCGCGTTTCTTGTGATCACGGCGATTGTTTCTGTTGTCGTCATCATCAAGATTTCTCTTATAAAATTCTTCGTTTGAAGAATTTTTATTTCTAAAATCTTTCTTGTTGTCACGACGTCTGTCGCCACCACGATTATCTCCGCGATTATCACCGCGGTTGTCATTTCTGTTGTTAGAATACTTTTTACCGTTGCGGTTATCGCCTCTGTTTTTGTCATTATATCTCGGTTTTTTGCCGTCACCTTCACGTTGTTCATCGTTTTTCTTGTGTTTTGCATAAACTTTTTGACGTGCAAGTTCAACCTGTTTAACAACAGCGTCTGCAAGCTTCGAATCGATGCTCGCCATATGTGAATTTACTTCAATGTTGAGTGCAGCAAGCATGTTTAACATATCCTTGCTAGATATGTCCAGTTCCTTTGCCAACTCATAAATTCTCACCTTAGACATATTATTCACTCTCCTTTTTTATATTATCTAAAAGAACTTCAAAGTCCTCATTTTTTATATTTATTTTAAGTGCTGCTTGTAATTTGTCACGAAGTTTCGGACTCAAAAGACATTTTTCGTCCTTCATGACATAAGCCCCTCTTCCGTTCATCTTTCCGCTTTTGTCAAAGACGACTCCGTCATCTGTTTTCACAATCCTTAAAAGTTCGTTTTTCGGTGCACCTTCCATACAAACCACACACCTTCTAATTCTCTCGTTTTTTCTTGAAGATTCAGCGTTTTTATTTTTCATATATATATTTATTCATCGCCTTTCTCTTCATCGGAGTCGTGAAAATCATCAGAATAATCTTCGTCAAAATATTCGTTATCAATCTCAAGTTCTTCATCATATTTGCTGTAATCATCATAGAGTTCATCGGAATATTCGTCATTATAACCGTTGTCATAATGTGATTTGTATTCATCTTCATAATCATGGTCCGAATATTCTTCGTAATCATCATCGGCATAATCGTTTGAATCTTCATGAATTTCATCAAGTTCATCATGATTATCGTCATTATAAAAATCTTCACTAAGACCTTCGAGCTCATCCGCATGTTCTCTCAAGAAATCTTTGTATGTGTCATCGCTCTTGATATCGATTTTCCAATTTGTAAGGCGTGCCGCAAGTCTTGCGTTTTGTCCTTCCTTACCGATTGCAAGTGAAAGTTGATCGCCCGGTACAAATACAACGCTTGAACGTTCATCTTCATTTATGATTACGTGTGTTACATCCGACGGTGCGAGACTGTTTTTAATATATTCCGCCATGTCGCTTGACCAGAGAATGATGTCGATTTTCTCGCCGTTTAACTCATCAACAACAGTTTTTACACGATTTCCTTGAAGACCTACACAAGCTCCCAACGGATCTACGTCCTTGTCTCTCGAGAAGATTGCGATCTTACTTCTCGAGCCTGCTTCACGCGAAACTTGTGCAATTTCGACAACACCGTCCATGATTTCCGGCACTTCGATTTCAAAAAGTTTCTTCACAAGGTTCGGGTGACTTCTCGAAAGCACAACTTGTGGTCCCTTTCCCGTCTTTTTGACTTCAAGAATAAGCATCTTCTTTTTGTCCCCGACATTCAAAACCTCATTCGGAATTTGTTCATTCAAAGGTAAAATCCCTTCGAGTCTTCCCATGTCGACAAATGCGTTACCCTTTCTTATTCTGTTTATTTCACCTGTGATAATGTCGTTTTCACGGTTCACAAAATCTCCGTAAATTGCTTCTCTTTCAGCATCTCTAATCTTTTGAATAACGATTTGCTTTGCAGTTTGTGCAGCGATTCTTCCGAAATTTTTTGGAGTGATTTCGATTCTTACAACGTCACCCACGCTTGGATTTGAGAGATACTCCTGTGCATTCAAAACGGAAATCTCAGTGTTTTCGTCTTCAACTTCGTCAACTACAGTCTTTTTGTTGAAAACCTTAACTCTATCGTCAAGATTTTCAAACTCAACATCAACGTCGATTTGGCTTCCGGTGTTATAATTCTTTTTATAACTCGAGACCAATGCGGCTTTGATTGAATCTATAATTTGCTCCTTCGAAATCCCCCTCGTTTTTTCGATTTCATCGAGAGCTTCTAAAAATTCTTGGTTCATAATCCCACCTCTTTCATTTTTATAAATATAAAAGAGAGGATTTCGGCCTCTCTTTCTCATCTACATACATTTTAACATATTTAAACTAATAATACAACTAGTTTGAAAATATTTTTACGATTAAAACATACTCATTTGGTTAGTCTCTTGAAGACCCCCAAGAAGATTATGTTCTTCCATAAATTTAACGCATGTGTTATTTAATTTTGTTCGTTTTTGCAAATCTTCAATGCTTATAAATCTCTTGATTTCTCTTTCCCTTACAATATTTTCGCTGACGGATTCGCCAAGACTCGGTATTGATGAAAGTGGCGGCAAAATTCCGTCGTCTGAAACCGCAAATCTTGCAGATTCCGATTTATAAAGATCGACATTGTCACATTTAAATCCTCTTAAATACATCTCGCGTGCAATATCATAAACTTTTAAAATTTCTTCTTCCTTCTTCGTGTTTTTTGGAAGTGATTTAAGTTCATTCATTCTTTCGTTTATCGCATCGAGCCCGCTTGAAATGATTTCCATTTCGAAATTGTCCTTCTTGGTGCTTAAGAATGTCGCATAAAACTCTCTCGGATAATGGAGCTTGTACCATGCAAGTCTGAATGAAAGCATGACATATGCTACGGCGTGTGCCTTCGGGAACATGTATTTAATCTTGTTACAGGAGTCGATATACCACTCTGGCAAATTGTGCGCGCGCATTTTCTCCTCGTCTTCCGGTGTCAAAGGTTTTCCCTTTCTAACTTTCTCCATCGTAAAGAAAGAAAAATCGTTCGGAAGTCCAGCATTTAAAAGATAGGTCATGATGTCCTCTCTCGTTGCGATAACGTCTGCAATTTTGCAAGTGCCTTCACGCACAAGAATCTGTGCATTGTTTGTCCAAACGTCAGTCCCGTGGCTAAGACCGGAAATTCTTATTAAATCCGAAAAAAGTTGCGGCTGCGTTTCGACGAGCATATTTCGAACAAAATCCGTTCCGAATTCAGGAATTCCAAATGTTGAAACTTCTGAGCCAAGTTCTTCTTTCGTTAAACCAAGTGGTTCAGTTGACACAAACATCTTCAAAATTTCCGGGTCGTCGAGCTTTATAGAATCACTTTTAACACCTGTCAAATCTTCCAGCATCCTTATCATGGTCGGACCATCGTGCCCAAGAATATCTAGTTTTAAAATGTTCGAGTGGAGTGCTTTATACGCAAAGTGCGTCGTAAAAACTCCGGTTGAGGCATCGTCCGCAGGATATTGCACCGGCGAAAAGTCGTGGATGTCCTTGCTTTTCGGAACAATCATAATCCCCCCCGGATGTTGTCCGGTGGTCCTTTTAATGCCTACTATACCGTTTATAAGTCGATTTATTTCCGCTTCCGAGACCACCTCTCCGTGTTCTTCGAAATAGTTTTTAACATATCCGTATCCGACCTTGTCCTGAATCTTTGCAAGAGTTCCTGCTCTAAAAACATAGCCCTCACCGAAAAGTTCTTCGACAAATTTATGTGCCACACTTTGATATTCGCCCGCAAAGTTAAGGTCGATATCCGGCTCTTTGTCTCCATTAAATCCCAAAAATGTTTCAAAAGGAATATTAAATCCGTCTTTTTTAAGCGGCTCACCGCACACCGGACACACTTCGTCAGGCATATCGATTCCGACATTGTACTCGCCGTTTGTAAAGAACTTGCTGTATTTGCATTTTTTGCAAACATAATGTGGCGGAAGCGGATTTACTTCTGTGATATCGCTCATCGTTGCCGCAAAACTCGAGCCTACCGAACCACGGCTCCCGACGAGATAACCGTCGGAGTTCGACTTTTGAACGAGCTTCTTTGCGATAATATACATGACGGAGTAACCGTTTCCGATAATCGAATGGAGTTCTTTTTCGAGTCTTTTATCGACAATTTCCGGAAGCGGATCTCCATAAATTTTCTTTGCATTTTCGATACATGTATTTCGAAGTTCATCTTCAGAGCCTTCGATAATCGGTGGAAATTTTTCTCGGGGTATCGCTCTCATAGTTTCCACCTCATCTAGTAACCAATTGGAATTTTTGACAACGATTTCCTCTTTCTTGTCGTACGGGACATAGTCAAGCCCGTCCATAATTTCCTTCGTGGTTTTTATATATAGTGGCGGTGCAAAGTCAGCTCTGTAATCTCCGCGGCTTTTCCCCAAAATCTTTCGATATATAACATCTTCCGGCGTTTTCTCATATACATTTCCGCCCGCAATCATCTTCATATTTGCATTCGATAAAAATTCGAAATATCCTCCGAGAACATTCGAAATATTTGAAATTTGGGGATACTTCGCACCCAAAAGACCCGCGTAGTGGTCCGTCGGTTGCACTTCGCAAAAATCGTATTTTTCAAGGCGACTCTTGATGTCCGAATAAAGAAAACCGTCGGAGTAATACGAGAAAATCTCACCTTTAACTGCTTCAGCACCGAGTATAAGCCCCTCTCTGTGTGCCATTAAATCAGATAAACTTACTCGTGGGACTTTGTTGAAGTTTTCTGTGCAGCTCTTTGTGATGATTAGATATAAATTCTTAAGTCCGACTTTGTTTTTGGCATAAATAAGCATTCTGTAGCTCGTGCGTCTGTCCTCATACGGAACTTTGTATAGGTCAGAATAATTTTCGATTTTCCCCGAAGTCTTTAGCATTGTCATCATATTTATGAAGAGATGTGCAGTTGCTTCGGCGTCGTCAACCGCTCTGTGGTGACTGACGAGTCTGATGTTTAACCTGTCCGTCAAAGTGTCGAGCTTATAATTTCTCACGCCTTCAATCAAATCGCGTGCCATCTTCATAGTGTCCGCAAACGGATTTTTAATCTCAATGCCGAACTTCAAAAACTTTTGCTTAATAAACCCTACGTCGAAGTTTGCATTGTGCGCAACAAGCACACAGCCGTCTATAAATGCAAGAAAATCATCCTTGATGTCCTCGAAATACGGCTCATTTTTTACGAGTTCATCGTCGATACTTGTTAGATTTGAAATGACAGTTGGAATCGGTGACTTCGGCTTTATAAGTTGATTGTATCTCTCTATAATCTCACCATCACGAACTTTTACTGCACCGATTTCAATTAGCTCACATTCATAAGGATTGAGTCCTGTGGTTTCGATATCGAAAACCACATAGTCGCCGTTGTTCTCACTATAGTCCTGCACATATTTTTCGGTGTCGTCAAAAAAGTTCGCTTCCATTCCGTAGCCAATTTTAAAATTCTCGTCGCCCATATCCATAACATCAGGATATGCTTGAACGCACGCATTGTCGGTCACAAAAATTCCGCGATGTCCCATTTTTTTGTAGATATTAATTAAATCTACAGGCTCAATTGAACCTTCGAGCAGACTCATCTTTGTATGTGCATGAATCTCAACTCGCTTGTTCTCGCTGTCGTCAATCTTGTCGACCTTAGGGACGACTTCGTAGTTTCGCATCAAAATCGACATTTGATGGTCAAACTTGTCATATTTGTACTCGCCGTTTAAACGAAGTCTCGTGTCGTTTTTAACCGTTGAATCGAACTCGTCGTTTTGTTCATCACGCAAAAAACATTTGACACAGATGCTCTCAGTGCCGTCGTACACAAAAAACTTCGCAATTTTAAGCCCTTCCGTCCTCGTGTCCGTCTTTGAAATCGAAAAAACCTCCCCCTCAATCGTCGGGAAAGTATCTTCTTCAGCAAGTTCTTTGATCTTTATAATCTCGCCGAATTTGTTTGTCTTCGGCTTATAATAAGTCTTTTTTTGCGGTTTATCATCTGATTTTTTCGTATTTGACTCTTTCTTCAAATTCTCCATAAGTGCCTGATGATCTTCAACATAACTTGCGTCTTCATTCTCTATTTTGCTTTTGAGTTCTTCATATTCATCTTTCGAGACATTGTTCATTGCGTTTTCAATCATAGCAAGGTCGTAGTCCTCGTCCTCAAGCTCATTTAAATTCCTTGAGAAATTGTCAATTGAAATCTTGTAGTTTGGCAATAAATCGCTGAATTTATTTTTTAGAAATGAGATATCCTCATTTGAAAGCTCCATGTCCGAAGTCGAAAAAATATCGATTTCATGCGTTTTTGAATATAAAACCGCCTTGTCGATTTGAAAACCTCTTTCACTATAAAATTTTCTGTCCTCATCACAGGTTAAAACAGAATCAATTATGTTCATTGTCAATCTCCGTAATTCTCTCTATAAGCGTTGTTATAGCGTCAGTTCTCGTGACTTCCTCCAAAATTTTTCCCTTTTTAAAAATGATGCCGCCCTTTTTATTTAGCGCAAGTCCGATGTCCGCTTCTCTCGCTTCACCCGGACCGTTCACGTGGCAACCCATAATCGCAACGCTCATCTTACCCTTTATTTTCGGCTCTCTCGCCTTAAAATCCTTGACCATTGTGATCATGTCGCCGTTTGTCCTTGCACATGTCGGACAGCTGATAAGGTTTATGCCTTGTTTATTGAGCCCGAGACTCTTTAAAATATAATTTCCCGCAATGACCTCTTTGTACGGTTCATCGGTCAAACTGACTCTTATAGTGTCTCCTATTCCTTCGAGAAGGAGCGTTCCAATTCCGATAGCACTCTTTATGGAGCCTTCTTCGTATGGTCCTGCTTCGGTCACGCCGAGGTGGAGCGGATAATTCTTGAGCCTCGAGTACTCTCTATAACTTTCGACACATGTCTTTATGTCGGAGCTTTTTATTGCAACCTTAAAATTTCTAAAGTCCAAATCTTCCAAAGTCTCCGTTTCCATGATTGCCGAAGAAACAAGTGACTTTGCGTTCACACCGCCGAAACGGTCGATTACATCAGTCGCAATAGAACCCGAGTTCACTCCGATTCTTATCGGAACATTCACAGATTTTAGAGCACTCACAAGCTTTTTCAAATCTTCTTTACTTTTCATATTGCCCGGATTTATTCTTATGCAGTCTGCACCGTTTTCAAGTGCCCACATAGCAAGGCTGTAGTCGTATTGAATGTCAGCAACAACCGGCACATGAATGTGTTTTTTTATCTCTTTTAAAGCCTTTGCATCCGCCTCATCATTTATTGCAGACCTAACAATGTCGAGCCCATATTTTTCGCACAAAAGAATTTGATTTACTGTCGCTTCCACATCTTTCGTGTCTGTATTCGTCATTGTTTGCACGCTAACAGGAGCTCCCCCTCCGACGGGAACTCCTCCAACAAATATCTTCAAGGTCTCCGACATAAAATCACCTCAATCTTAAAATGTCGTTGTATGTCACTCGAACAAATAAATATAGCATAAATGCCATTCCAACATAGGAAATAGCTGTTCTTGCCTTTTCTGAAATCGGTTTTCCGATAATTTTTTCTATTATATAAATAACCGCTTGTCCGCCGTCCAAAGGAATGATTGGCAAGAGATTAAATGCTCCGACTGAAACGCTGATGCCCGCAATCAAAAGCAAAATCATCAAGAGATTTATGTTCTCTTGTTTCGTCATAAATCCTGCAAATCCGACAATTCCCATCATTTGGTCGTCAACTTTTACAAAAATCTTCTTTAAAATTCCGAAGATTTGTCCAAGCATGTCCCCTATAGTTGTTGCCGCTTCTTTAAAAGCCTTTGCCGGCGATTTTATGAGTTTAAATGAAACACCGAACGAGCCGTCTTCCTTTAAACTCGGAACGTCTATCGTTTCGAGTTCGCCGTTTCTCTTTATTGTCATCTTAAATCCATCTTCCGAAAGAAAATCCTTGTCCTTCGTGAATTCATTAATATTTTTCACATCTCTGTCATTCACTTTTAAAATCTCATCGCCCGGCATCATCTGAACCTTTTCTGCGACAGAATTCGGCATGATTCGGTCAACAGTCATGCTTTGCGTGCCGATGAATGTAAAAATAAAAAAGAATAAAACATAAGCAAGCACAAAATTCATGATGATTCCGTTTAAAATGATGAACATTTTCCTTCCGAACGATGCATCAGGAAGTGCAGTGTATTTCGAATCATCAAACTCTTCGAAAAGTTGTTTTTCCTTTTCGCTGTTTTTGGTTTCGTCTTTGTCAAAACTGCAAAATCCGCCAAGCGGTAAGAGTCTTATAGTAAACTTTGTGCCGTTTTTAAACCACGAAAAAAGTTTCGGTCCGAAACCGATTGCAAATTCATAAACGCGAACGCCCGAAATCCTGCCGGCAATGAAATGCCCCCACTCGTGAACAGTCACGATAAAAAGTAATATAAATAATGATAAAACTATCTTCATAAAATCCCCACTTCAATAAATATAATATAAAGCCCGAATGAAACAAAGAGAAGACTGTCAAATCTATCCAAAATTCCTCCGTGGCCCGGCAAAAGATCGCCGTAGTCCTTGATTCCTGTCGCACGCTTGATACCCGATGCAAATAGATCTCCAATCTCCGCTAAAACTCCGAGCACAACAAGCGCTACAATCAATTTAAAGTCGATTTTTACACTTGGAAATATAAAATGAATCGGAATAAGTCCGAGCACAATCGCTCCCAAAATTCCGCAAATAGCACCTTCCACTGTTTTTTTCGGCGAGACTTTCGGGCAGAGTTTCTTCTTTCCTATAAGTGAACCGCCCAAATATGCAAACACGTCTGCACCCGTTGTAATTGCAAAAATCACGAGAAAATAGTGGTGATTCTCGCTTGTGTAATTCGAGAAAAATGTTCCGATATAGACAATGTATAGTGCCGTCATAAGCGACATACCAAAGTTTAAAAGTCTCTTTTCCGTCAAATCGAACACATAAGTTATAAAAAGCGTTAAAACTAAAACCGCAAAAATCACTTTCTCAAGCGGAATTAGATAACTTGTCGACTCAAAGGTTTTAAGCACATACGAAAGCGTGGCTTTCAAGAAAACCGCAACCATAATCGGCACATAATTTATTTTAACGTCTATATTTCTGAATGCATTTCTAAGTTCGACAATCGCAAACATCATCATGAGCGTTGTGAATGCAGTGACTGCGGTCGCTCCCAAAAAATACATTATAGCATACGCGGCGACAATGAAAATCCCCGTAATTAAACGCGTTTTAAATGTTGACATTCTACAAACCTCCAAATCTGCGATTTCTCTTTTTAAAATCGTCTAAACATCTGTCCAAAATCTCGCGATTTATTTCGGGCCAGCTCTCGTCGATGAACATCAGCTCCGAATAAGCCGCCTGTAGAAGCAAAAAGTTCGACAATCGCATCTCTCCGCTCGTTCTCAAAATCAAATCGGGGTCTTCTTCGCCATGCGTGTAAAAATAATCCGAAAGCTTGTCGTAGTCAATCTTGTCGATTTTCCCCGCCTTTGCATCCTCGATAATTCCATTCACAGCATGCACAATCTCCGCACGTCCCGAATAATTTATTGCGAAATTCACGACGAGTCCCGTGTTGTTCTTTGTGAGTTCAATCGATTCCCCAAGCTTTTTTTGAACAATCTCAGGAAGCTCCGACATATCGCCCAAAACTCGCACAATCGCATTCTTTTCGTGTAGCTTTTTGAGCTCCTTGTCCACATAAGTGACCAAAAGATTCATCAAAAAACTGACCTCGCTTTCGGGTCTCTTCCAATTTTCCGTTGAAAAAGCGTAAAGCGTGAGAACATCAATTCCCCGCTCGTCCGCCCACTCAATCGTCTCTATAACCTTCTCCATACCGACCTTGTGGCCGTATGTCCTCGGCATCATGCGCGCCTTCGCCCATCTGCCGTTTCCATCCATAATAATTGCTAAATGCATAAAATCCTCTTTAAAAATAATCTTTAATATAGAATACCATAAAACAAGATAATTTTCAAAAAATGAATTCTATATTTTTATAAAATAATTGCTTCAAAAATCGCATGATTCACATGAATTGACGTTTATAAATCAAATGTTTGTGGAAATGATTTCTAAAAATATTTATTCCCCGTGCATGCGACTTTCACCGCACACGGCGTTCCATCACAAGAAAGATTTTCACGTTTTAACTAAGACTTACACACTTCGTAACAAATTATTTTTTTCTCTAAATTAGTGGCAATTCTGCCATTTTTCTAAGCTTATTACATTTCTCAATCTGCTTGACTGTTAACCCAAGCTCTTTTATATATTTTTGGATTGTATCTACTTTTGTTGCATGTATGAGTATATGAACTGCTTCTGTAACAAGAATTAAGTTGCTGTAACTGTCTGTACCGCCTTGTTCAAGCGGTATCTTGTGATGGCAATGTATGTCGTTTGGTATAAGTTTTACACCTGTTACTCCACATCTGCCATATTGAGCTGCAAAGAGCGAGATTCTGTTGTCTGCAAACTCTATGCTTTTATCAAGCACAGGATGTCTCATCAACCAAACAAGTGTATCTACATCAATTTGCAGATTTTTATGAATAAAAGCTCTGCCCTTTACAGTGTATTTATTTACAACCTTT